>Ga0247727_10002674_pt1 | contig 40384 bp, 36 predicted proteins | sample WisWelCaveWW1625_FD_202498 | JGI IMG/M metagenome (GOLD analysis project Ga0247727, IMG submission 202498) | Biofilm microbial communities from Wishing Well Cave, Virginia, United States - WW16-25 | ecosystem: Environmental > Aquatic > Deep subsurface > Groundwater > Cave microbial mat | place... | reverse complement strand
GGGAGGTCGGGTGAGGGGATGGGCGGGAGGTCGGGTGAGGGGATGGGCGGGAGGTCGGGTGAGGGGATGGGCGGGATGACCCCGCCCCTACGAAATGAAAATCACGTTTGATATTTCGCCGTATGTTCATCGGCACGCGGGCTTGGGGCGCTACGCGGGGGAATTGCTCGCGGCGATGGAAAAAATCGCGACGCAGAATGAATACGTTGGCTTGTACCACGCGACGCGCGAAACGAGAATCGAAGGCGAATTGCGCGACATCCAAAATGTGCGCGTGCCATTCGGTGCGAAACCGTGGCGCATGAGTGTTCTGCTCGCGTATTACGCGCGCTTCAACATGGATCGTTGGCTTCCTGTGAGCGACATTTTTCACGGCACTGATCACTTGTTGCCACCGCTAAAAAATTCGCGCACTGTGTTCACCATTCATGATTTGATTTTTCGTTTTTTCCCCGAATATCATTTGCCGCTGAATCGTTGGTTTCTCGATTTGATGCTGCCCAAATTTATGCAACGCGCTGATTCAATCATTGCTGTTTCGGAAAATACAAGGCGCGATGTGATTCGTTTGATGAACATTCCAGCGGAGAAAATTTTTGTGATCTACGAAGGTGTCGCCCCATCATTTCATCCAATTGAAAATCATGATGAATTGGAGCGCGTGCGCGCGGCGTACCATTTGCCCGCGCGTTTCATTTTATTTTTCAGCACGATTGAGCCGCGCAAAAACTTGGTGACACTGCTGGATGCGTATGCGGAATTGTTGAAACAAGATTCGGACATTCCGCCGTTGGTGGTGATGGGGCGCAAAGGGTGGTTGTATCAGGCGACGTTGCAGCGTATTCGCGCTTTGGGTTTGATGGAGCGCGTCATTTTGACCGACTGGGTGCGCGGCGAGGATGTTGCTGCGGTGATCAATCTGGCAACCGTGTTTGTGTTTCCGTCCTTGTACGAAGGATTTGGTTTGACGCCGCTCGAAGCAATGGCGTGTGGCGCGCCTGTCATTTCTTCCAACGCCTCGTCATTGCTCGAAGTGATCGGTGACGCGGGAATTTTGGTGGAACCACGCGATACGTCTGGATTCGCGCAAGCCATCACGCGCGTTTTGAACAATGACGCGCTGCGTCAAGAATTGCGCGCGCGTGGACTGAAACAAGCCGGCCAATTTACATGGGAGCGCGCGGCGCGCGAAACGCTGGCAGTGTACGAGCGCGTGCTGCGAAAATAAATGGCAACGTTCGTACTCGATGGGCGCACGATGCAGGATCATTACTGGGGCATCGGGCGGTACGTCTTTCATTTGGCGCGCGCATTGGCGGAAATTGCGCCGCAAGCCACTTTTCGCGTCCTGTGTAACCCACGCGCCAAGAACACGCGGTTTGATTTCACGCAGCTTGCAGCAGTTAGAAATATCGAACTGCACGCCGCACCAGCGAACGCGTTTTCGTTTGCCGAACAACGGCTTGCGTTTCAGCGCGAGGTGTTTGCGGACGTAAAGGCGGTTCATGCACCGTACTATGCCCTGCCCTACGCGATTTCATTACCGTTGATTGTCACGCTCTATGATTTGACACCTTTGCGCGTTCCCGCCGAAATGCCAAACCCCGCCGCGCGTTTCATTTATCGCGCGCTCAATCAATTCGCCGCGCGGCGCGCGCGGCAGATCATTACGATTTCAAATGCTTCACGCGCAGACCTCGTACAACATTTGGGTCTTCCTCCACAAAAAATTTCGGTCATTCCGTTAGCGGCGTTTCATCACTTTTCGCCCGCAACCGCACACGAAATCGAACGCGTGCGCGCGAATCTGAATTTGCCGCCACGCTATCTCTTGTATTTAGGCAATAACAAACCGCACAAAAATCTATTGCGGCTCATTCAAGCTTTTGCGCGCGTGGACACAGCTGCGCGTTTGGTGATTGCGGGCGAGTGGGACGCGCGTTTTCCGCAAGTGAAAAGTTTTGTGGCAGCGAATAATTTGGAGGATAGAATTTTGTTTCGACACGAAATTGCAGAAGCCGATTTGTCCGCGTTGATGAGTGGCGCGATCGCGTTCGCGTTTCCGTCCACTCACGAAGGGTTTGGGCTGCCAGCATTGGAAGCGATGGCGTGCGGCGCGCCGCTTGTTTGTTCAAACACTTCGGCAATGCCCGAAGTGGTGGGCGATGCGGCGTTGTTTTTTGATCCGTTCGATGTGCAAGCGATTGCGGACGCGTTGACGCGCGTTCTGGAGGACGCCAATTTGCGCGCGACGCTGAAAGAAAGAGGATTTGAACAAGCGATAAAATTTTCGTGGGAGCGCACAGCGCGCGAAACGTTGAGCGTTTATGAGAGCGCGATTCGTTAAATGAAAATTCTTCACATCTATAAGGATTATTTTCCTGTAGTTGGTGGAATTGAAAATCACATCAAACTGCTCGCGGAAGCGCAAGCGGCGCGCGGGCATGACGTTACGGCGCTGGTGACAAGTTTGAATCGTGTTTCACACATCGAAACCATCAACGGCGTCCGCGTCATTTTTGCATCTCGCCTGTTCAACCTTTCGTCCGCGCCGTTCAGCAGCGAGTTGATTCAACGCGTCGCGCAAATCGAAGCGGACATTACACATTTACATTCCCCGTATCCATTCGGCGAGGTAGCAAATTATTTTTTCGGGCGGGCGCCCGCAACCGTGTTGACGTATCACAGCGATATTGTGCGACAACGCGTGATGGGCGCGTTGTACGCTCCGATGCTGCATCGCGTTTTGGCGCGCGCAAATGCGATCATTGCGACGAGTCCGAATTATGTGGAGTCGTCGCGCGTGTTGAGCAAGTGGAAGGAGAAATGTGTGGTTGTGCCACTCGCCTCACCCCCTGCCCCCTCTCCTGAAAATTTTTCCAAAATTTTCAGGAGAGGGGGAGAGGTGTTGTTTGTGGGGCGATTGCGATATTACAAGGGTGTGAATTATTTGTTGGAGGCAATGCAAGAACTTCCAAACGCACGTTTGACGATTGTGGGAACGGGTCCGATGGAACGCGCGTGGAAAATGTTGGCGGAACGATTAGGCGTGCAGGCGCGCGTGGAATGGGCGGGCGAAGTGAGTGACGCGGGATTGCGCGCGTACTATGACGCGTGTGAGGTGTTTGTGCTGCCGTGTTCGGAACGGAGCGAGGCGTTTGGCGCGGTGCAGTTGGAGGCGATGATGGCGGGGAAACCTGTGGTGTCGTGTGATGTGCAAACGGGCGTGGCGTGGGTGAATCAAAATGAAATTACGGGATTGGTTGTGCCGCCAAAAAATCCGCGCACGTTGGCGGAAGCGCTGGCGCGTTTGTTGAACGATGACGCGCTGCGTCACAAAATGGGTGACGCAGGACGCGCACGCGTTGTGGCAGAATTTACGATTGGAAAAATGGTAGAGCGCGTGATGAACGTGTATGAACGCGCGTTGGCAACCGATGTATAATTTACCTGCAATGAACACGACACAAGAACATCCGCGCGCGAATTGGATGCTGGTGGCGGCGGCGTACCTCACGACGGCAGCGGTTGCGCTATTTGTCATCATTTATGCGCTGCGACGCGGCTTGACGACCGAACTGTATGCGCTGCTCGGCGTGTACGGAATTTTCACGGCGCTGGAAACCTATTTGATGCTTGGACATCCAACGCTGTGGGCGCGACGCGTGCTCTTTGCGGCACAAGCCGTTGTCGCGGCGATCCCTTTTTTTGTTTTGCCCGACAGCGATGGGTTCGCGCCGATTTTGCTCGTGCTGTTGGTGGCGCAAGCATTTTTTAGTTTCGAGGGGCGCGAACAAATTGGGTGGGGCGCGCTTTTTCTCGGCGAGATTTTTGTGTTGCTATTGCTCATCACGCCGCCGCTCAACGCGTTGTCAACAGGCGCGTTGTATTTGGGCATCTCTGTCTTTATGTGGGCTGTCGGACGCGCGCTGGAACGCGAACAAACTGCGCGCGCGGAAAGCGAACGCTTGTTGCGCGAATTGGAAGGCGCCAATGTGCAATTGCGCGAATACGCGGTGCGCGTTGAAAATCTCGCCGTCGCCGAAGAACGTACGCGCCTCGCGCGCGAAATTCACGATTCCCTCGGACATCATCTCACGGTGTTGAGTGTGCAATTGCAAGCCGCGTCCAAATTGATAGAACGCGATCCAAAACGCGCGGCGGAGGAAATTGAAAAATCGCGCGGTGTCGTCGCCCAAGCATTACAAGATGTGCGTCAATCGGTCAGCGCGCTGCGCGAAACCTCGAATGTGGAGCGGCATCCCGCCGACGCGCTGCCGCGTCTCGTCCGCGACTTTGGTGAGGCAACGGGCATCCTCGCAGAATATCACGCGGAACATTTCGACTCGGCGGAAAAACTTTCGCCCGCGCAAGCATTGACTTTGTATCGCGCGGTGCAAGAAGGATTGACCAACGCGCAAAAACACGCGCACGCGAGTCGTGTGGATGTGCGCGTCGAACAAAATGATTCAACTGTGCGCGTGAATGTAACAGATAATGGTACGGGCGATGGCGCGGAGAACGCGTCGCCGTCAAGTTTTGGTTTGATCGGATTGCGTGAACGCGTGGAATTGTTGGGCGGAACATTAACGGCAGCGCCACGCGCGACAGGTGGATTTGAATTGAGCATAGTGTTACCGCTACGCGAAACGGGTGAGGTGTAAATGAAAATGATTCGCGTTTTAATTGTTGACGATCAATTGCTTCTGCGTCAAGGTTTGCAGACGCTGTTGGAATTGGAAAGCGATTTGGAAATTGTTGGACAAGCGGGCGATGGACAAGCCGCGCTCGCGTTGGTCGAAACGAAAAATCCTGATGTAGTGTTGATGGATGTGCGGATGCCGCGTCTCAACGGCGTTCAAGCCACCAAAGAAATTCGCGAAAACTTTCCACAAACGCAAGTGATCATTCTCACGACGTTCGACGACGACGAATATGTGTTTGAAGGATTGCGCGCGGGCGCGATGGGCTATTTGCTGAAAGATGTTTCCGCCGAAGAATTGACGGACGCGATCCGACGCGTCGCGCGCGGCGAAGCATTGATTCAACCAAGCATCGCGCGCAAAGTCGTTTCTGAATTTGCGCGTCTTGGGACAGCAGCAAAAGCGCCTTCGCAAAAACTTGTTGAACCGTTAAGTGAACGCGAGTTGGAAATTTTGCGTCTGGTCGCGCAAGGATTATCGAACCGCGAGCTCGCCGACAAATTATTTATTACCGAAGGCACCGCGAAAAATCACATGACCAACATTTTGGGAAAATTGGGCGTGCGTGATCGCACCCAAGCAGTGATTCGGGCAAAGGAATTGGGTTTGGCGTAGAGGATTGGAGTCTTCGTGAGCGCTCAGACGAACGATTGGAGACTCGAGATTAGAAATTAGAGATTGCAAGTGTGACAATAGTCATGGGAATGAGCCGCCGATGAGGCGGCTTTTTTGTGACTCGCCGCATGACCTCGCGCACATTTCAAATGCCGCGCGTTTCGCTATGATACGTACGAAATCTGAAACACGGGGAGGCAGCATGAGCAATCTGGTTGAAGTGAAAAATGTGACGAAAAAATACGGCGAACACGTCGCGGTCAATGGCGTTTCGTTCGCGATTCGGCAAGGTGAAATTTTCGGACTCTTGGGTCCAAATGGCGCGGGCAAGAGTACGACGATTTCGATGCTCGCCACACAGTTCCCGCCGACGGGCGGCGCGATTACGATTGACGGAATGGATGTTGTAACAGACGCGAAAAAACTTCGCTCCAAGATCGGCGTCGTACCGCAAGACCTCGCGCTGTATCCAACACTCTCAGCGCGCGACAATTTGATTTTCTTTGGCGAGATTTATGGATTGCGCGGGCGCGAATTGAAAACGCGCGTGGACGAGGCGCTTGAAATTGTCGGTTTGCAAGATCGCGCCAAGGAACGGATCGAAACGTATTCGGGCGGAATGAAACGCCGCGTGAATCTAGCGGCAGGTTTATTGCATCGCCCAAAAATTTTGTTTCTCGACGAACCAACGGTGGGCGTTGATCCGCAATCGCGCAACGCGATTTTTGAAAATGTCGAGTTGCTCAATCAACAAGGCATGACGATTTTATACACAACGCATTACATGGAAGAGGCGGAACGCTTGTGTCACCGCGTCGGCATCATGGATCATGGCAAGATCATCGCGCTCGATACACCGAAAAATTTAATTGCGCTGTTGGGCGGCAGCATTATTCACATCGGTTTGAATCACGAACCGAATGGACTGCTCGCTGAAATTCGCGCGCTCCCCAATATCAAATCGGCGCAATGGCAATCTGAAAAATTGATCGTGCAAGCGAATGGCGCGGAGGGCGCGTTGGTCGGCATTGCCAATGCGTTCAACACTGCGCGCGAACCGATGCAGTCCCTCGAAATTCTGAAACCCAATCTTGAATCGGTATTTTTGCATCTCACAGGCAAACATCTGCGGGATCAATAGGAGGCGAAAATGAAGCTCTGGGCAGTCACCATCAAAGATTTGAAAATTATTCTCGCGGATCGCGGCGCGTTAGTCACGCTGTTTGCAATGCCGCTTATGTTCATCGTCGTGATGAGTTTGCTGTTGGGTCCGCTGTTTCGCGGCGCGGATGACAACGCGATCAAATTGCCTGTTGTCATCTTGGACAACAGCGCGCAAGCGAACACCGTCATCACGGATTTGCAATCCATCAACGGTTTTTCTATCGAGACGGAAATCAACGAAGGAAATCAAACGCGTGCCATGACTCGCGCGGGCGCGGAAGCGATGCTGCGCGACGGACGACGCGTCGCGGCGTTGATCATTCCCGATGGTTTTGGGAACGCGTTAACGCGCGGTGAGAAAGCAAACGTGATCGTTTTGCAAGACCCCGCGCAATTGAATTTGGCAAATGTGGTACTCGGCGCGGTGAATGGTGTACTCGGACGCGTTGGTGGTCAAGCGCAAACGACGCAGAGCGTCGAGCAATTGACGCAGTTGGTTCAATCCAAACTGCCGCCGCAAGCGCCATTCGACGCGGACGCGTTCAGAGCGAGCGCGCTGGATAAAATGAACAAGAGTTTGAACACTTCACCTATCACCGTCGAAACGATCAACATCGCGCCCGTCAATGAAAATCAGATTGGTGTGTTTGAACAGAACGTGCCAGGGTTCTCGATCATGTTTGTCTTTTTTCTAGTGAATTTCGTTGCGGGATCCATCATGGCGGAAAAACAGGACGGCACATTTCGCCGCTTGCTGGTCGCGCCAATTTCAAAACCCGCGCTGCTCGCAGGCAAGCTGCTGCCCAACTTTATCGTGGGGCTGATCCAAATCACGATTCTATTCGCCGTTGGACATTTCGTGTTTGGGATGAAGTTGGGAAATGATCTGTTCGGACTCGTGTTGGTAACCATCGCGGTCTCGCTCGCCGCTACAGGTTTGGGGATTTTGGTCGCGGCATTGGTGAAAACGGAACGCCAAATCAGTGGACTCGGCACACTGGTGATCTTGACACTCGCCGCATTGGGCGGTTCGATGGTGCCGCTTTCGGTAATGCCCGACTTTATGCAAAACGTCGCGAAATTCACGCCGCACGCGTGGGCACTGATGGGGTATCAAAATATCATTGCGCGCGGCGCGAGTTGGGTGGATGTGCTGCCGCAAGTTGCGATGCTGCTCGGATTCGCAGCAGTGTTTTATGCGGTCGCGCTATGGCGATTTCGTTTCGATTAAAGCGGTCACGAATCTATCCGAGTGCCGATGCGTTGAACGCATTGGCGCGCGCGTGACGACAAAATATTTGAGGAGAAAAAATGAAAACGTTCGTTGAACAAAAACGCAGTGGATTCTCTCGCACGTGGCTGATGTTGATACTGCCGCCCGTACTCTTTTTGATCGCGATCATCGCAGCGATCATTACCATCGGTCTGCAAACACAAGGCGACGCGCAAGCGATTGAAACGCGCGTCCCATTTGCTATGCCGTACATTTTGCTCGCGGTTCAAGTGATGCTCTTGGGAATGTTTTGGATCGTCGCGCGCGGCGAAGGTACAAGTTGGCGCGAAATCGGTTGGAAGGTTGCCGCGCGACAATCGTGGCCCTTTGAAGGATTGATTGGCGGTGGCGTTGGAATTGCAGTGGCACTTCTGTACGAATTTGCATTGTCCCCTTTACTCACATGGCTGCAATTCAACGTTGGCGACTATGTGCCGCCCGAACAAATCGCGCCAACACTCGGCAGCGCCTTGCTTCCATTTTTTATCGCGAATGTTTTGCTCGCGCCGTTTGTCGAAGAAAACATTTATCGCGGCTATGCGTTGACGCGGCTCGCCCCGCGTCTTGGCACGCCGCTTGCGGTTCTGATTTCGTGTCTGTTTTTTGGATTGTTGCATTGGGCGGGCGGATTTTGGTACATCATCCTAACGGGAGTTGTCGCGGGCGGTTTGTTTAGCGGGTTGTTCCTGTGGCGAAAAAATATCATTGCGCCATTTGCCGCGCATCTCGCGTTGAATCTGATCGAATTTCTGTTTGTGGCATTCGCGCAATAAAAAAAATGGCGGTCATGGTGACCGCCATTTTTATTCACCCGACGGCAGCGTAAAATAAAACGTCGAACCCTTCCCCTCCGCGCTCTCTACCCAAATTTTTCCGCCGTGCGCCTCAACCATGTGTTTTGAAATCGCGAGCCCTAAACCCGTGCCGCGCAATTCGCCCAAGGCGCGTGTCCTAGCGCGATCCACTTTGTAGAACCGCTCAAAGATGCGCGGCAAATCTTTTTCGGGAATACCGATGCCTGTGTCTTGAATCGAAATTTCTACGTCCGCGCCTTCGTTCCGCCAAATCGCGCGCAGCGTGACGCGCCCCTCGTTCGGTGTAAATTTTAACGCGTTGTGCGTGAGATTGCTGAGGACCTTTCGCATCGCTTGCGGATCGGCGAGAACTTCCATATCGGGCGGAATGTGTGTTTCAAGCGTAATGTGTTTGCGTTCCGCTTGCGGGCGCAATGGCGTGAGAGAATCATTCACCAAATCATTCGCAAAGATGCCCACCAAACGAATCAGCGCTTGACCGGATTCGATGAGCGCAAGGTCCATCAACTCATCGGTGAGTTGTTTCAGCAAATCCACCTGCGCGCGCGCTTTGTTCATCAAATCGGTCAACAGTGGTTTGTCGTTCAGCACATCATCGTTGATCGTGTCTGCTAATAGTTGCAAAGAGGTAACAGGCGTGCGAAGTTCATGGGAAATGTTTGCAACAAATTCGCGCCGCGCGCGCCCAAGTCGCTGTAACTCTGTGACTTCGGTGATACCAAGTAACGCGCCGCGTTTTTCATTCTCGCCAATCGCCACGGCGCGCACGCTAAACGCGCGTTCGCCTTTGACGACGGTTTGGCTTACCGCGCCGCCGCTTTCGCTCAACACTTGATTCACCAATGGATGCAAATCGTAACCCCACGCCACTTGACTCAACGGACGCTCCAACCCATCCTTCACCTCAAGCAACACGCGCGCGGTGTCATTCATGTAAATCACGTACCCATCCGCATCCACCTGCACAATGCCATCCGAAGTGACGCGCGTGAACGCGGTCAATTTTTCATCGAGCGCTGCGCGTTCCCTTTCCAACGCGTTGATGCGCGACGCATGTTCTGTCGTCGCGTCCTGTTGCCCGTCGACGCGCTGTTTGACGCGCCACAAAATAAAAAGCAAGGCGACGATAATGAGTATCGCCGCCCCGAAAAGAAATTCCATAAGGAAAGCAGGGAAATGAAGGAAATGAGGTAAATGTGATTTCCCTTATTTCCCTTTTCGATCACCCCGAAAATCTATATCCCAGTCCTCTAACCGTTTCAATCCGCGTCGGATTTGCAGGATCGTCTTCGATTTTTTCGCGCAGCCAGCGAATGTGTACGTCCACTGTACGCGAATCGCCTGCAAAATCAAACCCCCAGACGCGCTGCAAAAGTAAGTCGCGCGTCAACACTGCGCCTTTGTGACGAATCAGTTCCGCGAGGAGATCAAATTCTTTCGGCGGCAAGCTCAAACTCTTGCTATTACGAACCGCGCGATGTCCAACCAGATCGAGAATGAGATCGCCCGATTGCAGTTTCGTTTCGGTGCGATGTTGCCCGCGTCGCATCACGGCGCGCAGCCGCGCCAACAGTTCGCCGAGCGAAAAAGGTTTGATGATGTAATCGTCCGCGCCCGTGTCGAGACCGACGATGCGATCCACTTCACTGCTGCGCGCCGTCAGTAACACAATCGGCGCTTCGGTTTCGCGGCGCAAGGTGCGACACACAGTTAAACCGTCGAGCCCCGGCAGCATCACATCGAGCACAATGAGATCGGGTTTGTGTTGTCGCGCAAGATCAAGCGCGGTGATGCCGTCGCCCGCGCGAATCACATCATATCCTTCGCGCGTGAGATTAAAGGTGAGTGTATCGAGTAAGGTTTGATCGTCTTCGACGAGCAGTAATTTGGTCATATCCACCCGCGCTGCTTTGTCGCTCACGAGCGACGACTTGCTCATTCCTGACATTGTTTTTGTTTCGCTTAACACTTTAGACTCACGTTTGTCATTTTGGGAGGGAGAGATTCTTCGCTCCGCTCAGAATGACATATACCACACTGTTGTCATTCTGAATGAAATGAAGAATCTCGTTCTGGGAAGGCAGAGATTCTTCGCTCCGCTCAGAATGACATTACTATTTGAGGAGGTAGAGTTTGCAAAAATTCCTGCAAACGCGTTTCAAGCGCTTCCGCCGTTTCACGAAACGCTTCTAATTTAGCTTCACTATCGCCCTGCACCGCCGACGGATCGGGCAGCCCCCAATGCAAACGCGTCGCCGCCCCAGGAAACACAGGACACACTTCCTCATCGCACAACGTTATCACACAATCGAATGGCTGACTTGCAAATTCCTGTACGCTTTTGGAATACTGCGCGCTGGCGTCAATGCCGCGATCTTGCAAGACGCGAATGGCAAATGGATTTACCGTTGACGGCTCACTCCCCGCGCTGTACACGTCCACGATATGGCCCGCGCGCTGCCGCAACAATCCTTCCGCGATTTGGGAACGCGCGGAATTGTGAACACAGAGAAAGAGAACGCGAAATTTTGAGATAGAGCGATTGAGAGAAGGAGTGATGGAGAGACAGAGTGACTCACTCTGTCTCTCCATCACTCTATCACTCCCTCACACTTCACGTTGCACATTCAACTCTTGCAACCGTCCCGTCGCCGCGTAAATCACGCGCTCGGCAATGTTGGTCACGCAATCGCCGATGCGTTCGAGGTTGTGTCCTGCAAATAGGAGATTCAACGCGCGCGTCACGGTGCGTGGGTCTTCGACAATGTAACTCATCAGTTCGCGGAAAACTTGTTTGTAAAGATTGTCCACTTCGTCATCGCGATTCGCCACCTCTTCGGCTTTGGCAGCATCATTGTGCGCGAACGCGTCCATTGCGTCGCGCAGCATCTCTTGAGAAATGGACGCCATGCGGGGGAGATCGATCAACGGTTTGAGCAAGGGTTCGTTGCCCATAAAGATGGTGATCTCGGCAAGATTTTTCGCGTGGTCAGCGATGCGTTCCAGTTCGATGGCAATGAGCAAGATGGAGAGAATTTCACGCAGGTCATGCGCCATCGGCGCTTGCGTCGCCATCAACACATAGCAATGCTCTTCAAGTTCGTAGCGCGTGGCGTTGAGTTGCTCATCATTTTGAATGATCGCTTCTGCCAGCGCGCGGTCGCGTGTCTTGAGCGTTTCCATTCCTTCGCCAATCACCGCTTCGACGCGCGCGCCGTAATCGAGCAATTGAAATTTCAGTTGTGAGATTTCCGTATCAAATGTCGTACGTGGCATATTCGTAAAGGGTGAGAGATGAAGGATGAAGGATGAAAAAGAGAATCGGTTCGATTCATCCTTCATCCTTCTGCCTTCATCCTTTACCCAAACCGTCCCGTAATGTAATCTTCGGTGCGTTCGTCTTGCGGTTTCGTAAAGAGTTGGCGCGTCACGCCGTATTCAATCACGGTGCCTGTGCGATTGCCCTCCTGCTTTTCCGTAATCATCATCATCGCTGTGTAATCGGATACGCGCGCCGCTTGCTGCATGTTGTGCGTCACAATCACAATCGTAAAATTCTTTTTCAATTCGCGCATCAATTCTTCAATGCGAATCGTCGCAATCGGATCGAGCGAGGCGCACGGCTCGTCCATCAAAATCACTTCGGGCTGCGCGGCGAGCGTGCGCGCAATGCACAATCGCTGCTGCTGCCCGCCTGAAAGCGCCAAGCCCGATTGTTTCAATTTGTCTTGTACTTCATCCCACAATTCCGCTTGTTTGAGCGCATGTTCCACAATGTCACTCATTTTGCCTTTGATGCCGTTGATGCTCGCGCCATACGCGACATTATCAAAAATAGATTTTGGAAACGGGTTCGGTTTTTGAAACACTATCCCGACAGTTTTGCGAACGGCGACAGGATCAACATTCGGCGCGTATAAATCTTGTCCGCGAAATAAAACTTTGCCCTCGACGCGCGCGCCCGCGACCAAATCATTCATGCGATTGAAACAGCGCAAAAAAGTGCTTTTGCCGCAGCCCGAAGGTCCAATAATCGCGGTAATTTGTTTTTGATAAATTTGAATGTTGACGTTTTTCAACGCTTGCGCGCTGCCATAAAACATATTCAAATTCGTCACGTCAAATTCCGCGGGCGGCGCGACCTTTGTCGCCGCCATTCCGAGTTTCACTTTACCTGCCGCAATATCATCACCACTCATGCCAAAATCCACCCGAATTGAAGGCAAGTCCGCGGGGGTGTTACCTTTGAACTCTGCCGTTGATTCCGCCATGCGGTTACCCCCTTGTACATCTGTACGCGGATTCTGTAAAAATTGGGTCATTGTTGTTTGTTTGTCATTCTGAACGGAGTGAAGAATCTCGGTATTGGAGGGCAGAGATTCTTCATTCCATTCAGAATGACAGCCCCATCAATACGTCGAACGCTTCGACAATCGATTGCGTAAAAAGATCGCAATCGAATTCATGCCGAGCAAAATCACGAGCAGCACAATAATGCCTGCCGCCGCGAGATTGCGAAATTCCGCTTGCGGGCGCGAAGTCCAATTGAAAATTTGAATGGGCAATACCGTGAACGCGCTGCCTACATCTACAAACGGTGGTTCGGCGGAAACGGGCAAAAACGCGATGAACGTCAACGCGCCAATCGTGATTAATGGCGCAGTTTCGCCAATCGCGCGCGACAACGCGAGAATCGTTCCCGTCAATATTCCAGGGAATGCCATCGGCAAAACTTGATTCCAAATCGTCTGCCAACGCGTCGCGCCCAACGCCAGCGATGCTTGCCGCAAAGACGGTGGCACCGCGCGAATCGCTTCTTGCGCGGAAATGATAATGATGGGCAGAATGAGCAAACTCATCGTCAACGCGCCCGCGAGAATACTGCGCCCCAAACCCATCTGCCGCACAAAAATTCCAAGACCGAGCAACCCGTACACAATCGAAGGCACACCCGCGAGATTTGCAATGTTCGCCTGAATGAAACGCGTCAGCGTGCCTTGCGTCGGATATTCTTCCAAATAAATCGCGGCGGAAACGCCGATGGGAAACGCGATCATGGCGGTCAGCGCGACGAGAACAATTGAGCCCACAAACGCAGCTAAAATCCCTGTCTCTTGCGGACGACGGGAAGGATAGCTTGTGAGAAATTGGAAATCGAGCCAGCCCACGCTTTTGTTCCAGGTGTCAATCAAGAGCAGCGCGAGAAAAAATAAACCAATGATCGTTGCGGTGAACGCCAGCCATTTGAAAATTTGCCCGAGCTGCTGACGTTGCTTGACGCGGCGCTGGACTTCGTAGGTTTCGATCTCGTTCATTGATACACCTCACGATATTTCGCCAAGACGCGTTGACTGATGATATTCAAAAGAAAGGTGACGAGAAACAGCAACATACCAACGGCGAAAATCGTTTTAAATTCCAAGCTCGTTTGCGGATTGTCGCCCAGAGAAACGCGCGCAATGAATGCGGTCATTGTCTCCATCGGGTTCAAAGGATTGAATTGCAGAATCGTGCTTTGCCCAGCGGCAATCGCCACAATCATCGTTTCCCCCACCGCCCGCGAAATTCCCAAAATAAACGCGGCGACGATGCCTGATAATGCAGCTGGAACCACAACGCGCAGTGTCACTTCCAATTTCGTCGAACCCAACCCGTATGCTGCTTCGCGCAGCGAGTTTGGCACGGCATTCATCGCGTCTTCGGACAAGGACGACACGAGAGGAATAATCATAATCCCAATGACGAGACCCGCCGTCAAGCCATTAAACACTTTCAAGTCAGGGATATAGTCGCGTAAAAGGGGCGTAACGAAGGTGAGCGCGAAATAACCGTACACCACCGTCGGCACACCCGCGAGAATCTCCAGCGCCGGTTTCAAAATACTGCGCGTGCGCCGCGACGCATATTCACTCAAGTAGATTGCCGCCAACATGCCGATCGGCAGTGAGACCACCATTGCAATTAACGAGGTGACGAGCGTTGCGCCAACTAGGGGCAGCACGCCAAACTGCGGGGGTTCAAACAACGGTGTCCACACTGTTCCAAACAAAAATTCAAAAATCGAAACTTGGCGCAAAAATTCGACGGTCTCAAAAATCAAAACGCCGATAATGCCAATCGTCGTCAGAATCGAAATCGCCGCGCACAAAAACAAAAACGCGGCAATCGCGCCCTCGTAATAGCGGCGCGCCGTGGATCCGGAAAATTCGATGGATTTTTTTTGGGGCGTCGTAAGCGAATTGACTGCCATAAATTTTCCTCTGCAGACTATTCTAACAAAAAATTTTCCCCCGACCACATCAGCCAGCTCTAAATTTCCGCATCAAGGGATGCTTACTCAGCGCGTTAACCGCGACAGTGTGACGACGCCATTCAAACACGCAACTAGCTTGGGCATCAGCTTGTAACCCGCGCCCAAGCCAGTCTTTTCGACGTTCAGACCTGACCCAGTACATCACAGATCTGCGATCCACCGCGCAGCTCCCATCGAATTGAATTCGACGTCTCAATAAGGCGTTCTAAAAAACAACGCAAAGAGTGAACATTGTTTGGCGTGCGTTGTTTTTTTCCAGTCTTTGTTTCAGCTCGCGAACAGTGTTCGCAACGAATTATAATTCGATGGACGGCGCGACAAATTGTGATGTACTCAATCCCTTCGTCAACCCCGAAAAATGGCCGAGAAATGTAGGACAAATTTGCAATTTGTCCCCGTTACGATCCCTATTTTTTCATCTCGCTCAATTGCTTGAGTCCCACCGCATATACTTCATCCGCCACCTGCACATAGCCCACTTCCGCCACGATATCCTTGGCTTTGCCCAAATAGAACGCGACGAAATCAAAAACTTCGGGTCGCTTCAAATCCGCGTTGTTGACATAGCTGTACAGCGGGCGCGAAAGCGGCGTGTAGGTTCCATCCGCCACCGTTTCAAATTTCGGCGCAACACACCCCTTGCCACCGTCAATGTTCACCGCTTTCAACTTGTCCGCGTTTTCTAAAAAGTACGCCAGCCCGAAATAACCGAGCGCGTCTTTGTCGCCACTCACACCTTGCACCAGCGTATTGTCATCTTCACTCGCCGTGAAATCGGCGCGCGATTGTTTCGCTTTGCCATTGATCACTTCGGTAAAGAAATCGAACGTGCCGGAATCCGTGCCCGGTCCATACAACGTCAACGCTTGATCGGGGAACGCGGCATTGACTTCTTTCCAATTCTTGACTTTGCTGTCCTTGTCCCAAATCTTTTTCAACTCGTCTTTGGTCAAGCACGCCGCAAAAGTGTTGGAGGGATTGACCACGACAGTGAGACCATCCAGACCGATGAGCAGTTCAAAAAACTCAACCCCCGCTTTCGCGCACAGCTCCGCTTCTTCCTTTTTGATGGCGCGCGACGCGTTTTGAATCGCGGTGCGTTCTGCCGCGTTTTCCGAGCAGAACACTTTGAAACCACCGCCCGTGCCTTTAATGCCGACGGTCACTTTGACATCGGGATTCGCCTTGCCAAATTCTTCGGCAACGGCTTCCGTAATCGGGAACACGGTCGAGGAACCGTCAATCGCGATTTGTCCTGAAAGTTTCGCCATGGCGGGCGCATCGGTTGGTTTTGGCGCATCGGTTGGTTTTGGCGCGTCAGTGGCTTGCGCGGGTGCGCTGGTGGGTTGAACAACCGGCGCGGATGTCGGCGCGGGCGCTTGGGTTGCAGGCGCAGCGCACGCGGCGATTAACGCGAGAGCGATCAATGCAATGATCGCGAAAATTGATTTTGTGGAAAACATGAACCTTCTCCTTCTGAGTGATTCAAATGATATGTGGCGTCTCGTGCATGAGGTTTGGGCGCGATATTTTTTTTAGCGGAATGATTGTTTTGTAATTCGACCTCCCTTGCAGAACCTTTAACGTTCTTCTGTGCCCCACAGTGGAATCAGCCACAGCGGCGTCATTATTCCAATCAGCAGCAGCACATCAAAGAAAAATTCGCGCAGTGGCGGCAGAACGAACAGCGCGCACAAGAGAATCGCCGCGCCCAACACGGCAGCGGCGACCAGCCAGCGCAGTTGTTTATTCTCCCAAAATTGTTCACGCAACATTCCTTTCCTCCTGAACTATCGCGCCCTCGTCTTAACATTCCTTAAAGAAAACACAAAGGGCGTGTTAAGTTCGCGTTAAACATTGTTAATGGTAGGGGCGGGGTTATCCCGCCCTGATCGTCGAGAGGGCGGGGTTATCCCGCCCTGATCGTCGAGAGGGCGGGGTTATCCCGCCCTGATCGTCGAGAGGGCGGGATGACCCCGCCCCTACGCGAACAACGCGTGTGCCACAGCTCACACGCGTTGTTCAAAAATGGAGGATGGAGAAAGATGACGGGTCAATCTGTGGCAAAACAAAACGGGTCAACCATCTAAAAATACCAACGCTTCAAGGTCGCAACATCATTTGCGTAATCAATTCGCGCTGCAGCAACGCGGGATGAATCCAATCCGCGCGCGGCGATTCAAAACGGAGCCGTTGCAATTCCACGATCAATTCCTGCACGCGACATCGAATCGCGTCGCGTTGAATCCGATAATGGACAATATCTTTGTCCGTTGGGTCTCGAAAATCCCAGATGTAATCGGGCGTGAACGCGCCGGGAAAAACATCTTTGCCCATCAACACAACCACCTCCGCTTGCGCCAACAACGAACTATGGACCGGTTTGGGCATAAAGTGGCGCGTGTCAAAATCCACTTCCATCATCACTTTCACCGTCACCGGATCGGGCAAGACCGCAGGCATCGTGCCGCACGAGGACGCTTTCGCCCAACCCTCGGCAAACAAATTGAACCACGCTTCCGCCATTTGGCTGCGCGCGGTGTTTCTCAGATCAACAAAGAGCATACGCTTCATTTTTTGTCCTTTGGAGTGATGCTTCGTGGCAACACCTACAAACATGAGGATATACGGCGCAAGTTAAACGCGCTTTACGCGCGGTTCAAGCAAGCGTAAAGTTTGTGTAAAGGTGTCTTAATGGAAATGGAAAAACGTGCCACGCACTTGCGTAAGTGCGTGGCACGTTTTTCCATTCCTTTTGCGCTAAACTCACACCCGTTATAGAATCCTCGTCGTTACAAAAAATTATGCCTCCACAATCCCGACTCGCCCTTTTTGCCGAAAAATTCATTCAAGCGTGCTGGCTGATCGCTCTGGTCGTCGCCCCCCTCTTTTTCAATATCTATTCCAGCCGCGTCTTTGAACCTGACAAGGCAGTTTTGATTCGCACGCTCGCTCTGGTGATGGGCGCGATGTGGTTGGTGTTGCGCGCGGAACGTGGGCGCGGGCGCAATCCAACACGGCGCGCCGAGGGTGCACTTGGCGCGCGACTGCGCGGAGGGATCGCTCACGTTTCAAATGAAAATCCATTAACCCTTCCCGCGCTGCTGTTGTTCGTCGGCTATGTCATCAGCACGCTCCTTTCCGTTTCCCCAACCGTTTCTTTTTTTGGTTCGTACCAACGCCTGCAAGGGCTTTATACTTTTTCTTCGTACCTGATCATTTTTTTCCTCGCCGCAAGTCTCCTCAAAACGCGCGCGGAGGTAGAACGCGCGATCAGCATCGCCCTCGTCGCAAGTTTCCCTATCGCGTTCTATGGCATCATTCAACATTATTTTGTTGACCCACTGCCCTGGGTCGGCGATGTCACCACCCGCGTCGCGTCGAATCTGGGCAATTCGATTTTTATCGGCGCGTTTCTCATCCTCGTCATTCCGCTCGCGCTCGCGCGTTTGATCCAATCCGCCGAACGCGCCGCGCCACCGCTTGCGCCCTCCACACGCGCCCTGTTCTACGTCACCATCCCTGTAACCCTGTTCATCGTCGCCGCAACATGGGGACTCGCGTTTGATCTTGGCGCAAAGCCAATCATCGAAGCAAATTACAGCGGCATCCTTACACCCGAACAATTAGCTCTGGCATCGGGCGCGTTCAACGTCGCGCTCGTTATTTCATTCGCGGTCATTGCGTTGTGGTGCGCCGCCGCATTTTTTTTGAAACAACGCGTCGCGAATTTTCTTTTGATTGCGTTGTACGCCGTGCTGCTTGCAGTTCAATTTGTCGCGCTCGTTTTTTCCCAAAGTCGCGGTCCTCTGCTTGGCGTGCTTGGCGGCATGTTCACGTTTGGGGTTTTGTTTGCGCTCGTGCGCGGCGCGCGCAAACTCGCGTTGGGCGCGGTGAGCGCGGCGGCAATGTTGTTTATTTTTCTCGCGCTGCTCAACCTTCCCAATACCCCGCTGTCGCCCCTGCGCGAACTGCCCTACGTGGGGCGCATGGGACGCGTGTTTGAATTGGAAGGCGGCACGGGACGCGTGCGCGTATTGATTTGGCAAGGCGCATTGAAATTGGTTGTGCCGCACGAACCGTTGTGGTCACCGTTGACGGGGGATGACACCTTTAACATGCTGCGTCCCCTTGTCGGTTACGGACCCGAAACCATGTACGTTTCGTACAATAAATTTTATCCGCCCGAACTCGGCACACTTGAATCGCGCAATGCGACACCAGACCGTTCGCACAATGAAACGTTCGACGCGTTGGTCAACACCGGGCTACTGGGATTCATCGCGGAAAATATATTGTTCCTCACGCTCTTTTATTTTGCGCTGAAATGGTTGGAGTTGATGCCATCTGTGCGCGCGCGCAATCTCTTTATCGCGTTGTGGTACGGTGGCGGGATTTTTCTCACCGTTGTATTCGGTTTAGTCTTTGGCTGGGAATTTATCGGCGTCGCGCTGCCGGGCGGCATGATCCTTGGCATGTTTGTGTATCTCGTCGCCATCGCGCTGCGTAACCCTCCACGTTCCACTCTCCACGCTCCACAATCGCTTTGGCTCATCGCGCTCACCGCTCTATTCGTCGCGCACTTTATCGAGATTCATTTCGGCATTGCGATTGTTTCGACGCGCGTCTATTTTTATTTTTTCGCGGCAGTGTTTGTGGTCATTGGCACGCGGCGCGTAGAGATGGGTGAGGAAAGGGAAATAAAGGAAATACGGGAACTAAAAGAGTCAAAAAGTCCGACCGAAACAACAACTCGACGAAAACGAACGGCGATTCAAAATCCAACTTTAACGATGCCTCGCAAACAAGCAAGCGCGCGCCGTGTTTCTACTGTGCCACTCATCACCTTTGCGTTCTTGGTGGGATTCATCCTCGCGGTGATGGGCTATGACTATATCAACACAAACAATCTCTCCGCGCTCGGCGGGCAAGCGATAAGCGGACTCGATATTGTTACGAGCGCGTTGATGATCAAAAACACAACGGCGGGGGGCATGACTTCGCTCGCGATGCTGTGGCTCTTTGTGACAACGCTCTTGATCGGTTTGGGAATTTGCGCGGGCGAATGGGGACACGCGTTGCACCTTTCGCGGCGCGATTGGGGCGTGGCGATTTTTTTGTTTTTGGTTCTGGCTTTCGCAGTTTTTTCGGGACTCGTTTTTTATCATGTTCTCTTGATTTCTGTACCCGGCGCGGGAATTCTCAATGCACTGTTAATGGCAGTCGGTCTGTTCACAATTTTTATGCTGATCGTTGCAACTGTCTGCGCGTTGACGATGCTGTTTGATGAGGCCATGCCCAAAGCATGGGTGAGCCGCACGACGAATTGGGTCGTCGCGCCCGTGCTGCTCATCGTCGCGGGACTTGTCATTTTTGCTTCAAACATTGATCCCGTCCGCGCAGACATGTTGTACAAACAAGCGGCATCGCTCACAGGCGAAAATAATGCTGCGTCCGTTGACCTGTTTCAACAGGCGCTCACCATGCAGCCGCAGCAAGATTACTATTTGCTTTTTCTCGGACGCGCCTATCTCGACGCGGCAAAGCAGGCAACCGTTTCATCCGCGCGCGCGCAAGCATTGCAGCAAGCGGAAAGCGCGCTGAATCGGGCGCGCGCCATCAATCCGTACAACACTGATCATTCGGCAAATCTCGCGCGGCTCGCGCAAGCACGCGGCGCGTTGAGTGATGATGCAACTGCACAAATTGAATCGTACAAACAAGCTGCCGCGTATTTTGAACAGGCGACGCGTTTGAGTCCGCAAACCGCGCATTTGTACGATCAGCACGCGCAAGCCCTCTTGGAATACGCGCAGGTGTTGGAACAGAATCAGAATGTAGCTGGCGCGGCGGAACAACGCGCGCGCGCGCAGCAGCAAATTGCAAACGCGCTAAACGTGGACGCGACCTTTTGTCTCTCGTATGCGGTGCGCGCGCAAGCGCAAAGCGAGTGGCGCGCTATCGTCACCGATGCGCTCAAGGCGATTGAATATGCCCCGCGCTGCGGCGAGACTTTTTTTGGCGAGGGGCTTGCGATTGCGGTCAATGAATTGGCACGCGCGGGCGAGCTGGCGTTCGCTGCGAATGAAGCCGATGCGTTTGAAAAAATCGTGAGCGAAGCGGCGCAAAAAAATCCCACGCTTGAAATTTATACCACGCTCGCGAATTTTTATTCCAAAGCGGGGCGGGTTGCGGAAGCGATTACGGCGGTGGATGGCGCACTCGCGCTCATCCCCGCGAGGGATGCGACCACGCGCAAACGGTACGAGGATTTCCGTTTTACATTGGTCGAGTTGAAAAACGCATTGGAGGCAGCAAACGCTTCGCCCAACGATCTGGAGTTGCAACGCGCGGTGGCAAAGCAATGGCTTGCGCGCGGACAACTCGATTTCGCGTTATCCGCGTACCAAAAAGTGATTCGACTCAACCCCGACGACTATGCCGCGCAGCGTGATGTGACGCTGCTCTTGATCGCCGGCGATCAACTTTCGCCCGCCACACAGCAAATCGTTCTCGCGCAAAATCTCGCGCCCGAAACAGACAAATCATTTTGGCAGCGCCTGAGCGGTGTCCTCAACGCCATACAACAGAGCGATGACGCGACAGCGATCACGCAATTGGAAGAACTCGCTAAAAACGCGAACGCGCAAGATTTCGCGCTCGTCAGCGCGCTGCGCAAGTTGGCAGAAAAGTTGAAAGGCGCGGGCTAAATAAAGGATGAGGGATGATGCAATCGCCAGCGATTACCGATGAATTCATCCTTCATCCTGCATCCCTCATTCTTGTCTTGTGACCATCCTCCTCATTTTTTTCGCTTCCCTCTTGTTTGCCGTCGGCGCAACCCCGCTCGCGCGCCGCGTCGCGTTTGCGTTGGGCATCCTCGATCAACCGAGCGCGCGCAAAGTGCATACTTCGCCTGTGCCGCTGCTGGGCGGCGTCGCGATCTATCTCGCATTCCTCGCCGCGCTCCTTTTGTTTAGCGATGTGTTCTATGTAAATCAAGTGATTGGAATTTTGCTCGGCGCGACGTGGGTTTCGTTTCTGGGGATATGGGATGATTGGCGCGGCTTGCGTCCGTTGGTGAAACTCGCAGGGCAATGTTTTGCGATTGCGATCTTGATCGTGACGGGCGTGCAAGTTGAATTTTTACGCAATCCGTATTTGAACGCGTTCGTCACAGCCGCGTGGATGGTTGGCATCACGAACGCGGTCAATTTTTTGGATAATATGGATGGCTTGTCGGGCGGCGTTGCGGCGATCGCGGCGGGATGGTTTCTGGTGTTGAGTTTGTTGAATGGACAATTTCTAGTTGCGCCGTTCGCCGCCGCGTTGTTGGGCGCGTCGCTCGGTTTCTTGGTGTATAATTTCAATCCCGCGCGCATCTTTATGGGCGACGCGGGCAGTTTATTTTTAGGATTCATGCTGGCAGCCGTTGGTTTGAAATTGCGGTTCCCCGGACAACCGGACTCGCTTACGTGGATGATTCCGATTTTCGTTCTCGGCATTCCTGTTTTGGATATGACGCTTGTAACGATTTCGCGTTTACGGCGCGGCGTGAATCCGTGGACGACAGCGGGCAAAGATCATTTGTCGCATCGCCTCGTCGGGTTGGGCATGTCGCATCGCCGCGCAGTGGTGTCCATCTACGCGTTGTGCGCGTTATCCGGCGCGTTGGGTTTTGCCGTGCAGTATGTTTCGTTCCAGATCGCATACATCCTTTTTGCGCTCGCCTTGCTCGGCGGCGCCTTCGGCATTTTTTTGTTTGAAAGGTTGCCTCGAAAATAATTCGCATGTCACCCACAACCACCTTCGCCTCCGATCAACTTCTCGCCGAAAAAATTCGCGCGCGCACCGCGCAAATTGCCGTCATTGGCATTGGCTATGTCGGCTTGCCCCTCGCGGTCGCTTTTGCCGATGCAGGTTTTTCCACGGTTGGTTTTGATCTCGACGCGCGCAAGGTAGAATCCATCCATCGCGGCGAGTCGTACATTGCCGATGTGGAGAGCGCGCTCGTGCAAAAACTTGTCACCGCGAAAACATTGCGCGCCTCTACGGACAAAACGGTTTTGCGCGACGCCGATGTAATTTTTATTTGCGTGCCAACACCGTTTGATCGCATGAAAGCGCCTGACCTTGCGATGATTCGCAGCGCGAGTGAAAGCATCGCGCAGCATCTCCAGCGCGGGCAAATGATCATTCTGCAAAGCACCACGTACCCGGGCACCACCGAAGAATTTGTGTTGCCGATTTTGGAAACGAGCGGACTCAAAGCGGGACACGATTTTTATCTCGCCTTTTCGCCCGAACGCATTGACCCCGGCAACAAAGAGTGGAGCGCCAACAACATGCCCAAAGTGTTGGGCGGATTCACGCCGCGTTCGACAGAACTCGCGCGCGATTTGTTGGCAACTCTCACACCCCACGTCCATGTCGTTTCCACACCCCGCGCGGCAGAGATGACGAAACTGCTCGAAAACATTTTTCGCAGCGTCAACATCGCGCTGGTGAACGAACTCGCGCTGTTGTGCGAACGAATGGACATTAACATTTGGGAAGTGATCGACGCGGCAAAAACAAAACCATTCGGCTTCATGCCGTTTTATCCGAGCGCGGGAGTCGGTGGGCATTGCATTCCTGTTGACCCTTACTACCTCTCATGGAAAGCCCGCGAATACGATTTTTATACAAAGTTCATTGAACTCGCTGCAGAAGTGAATCAATCCATGCCGTTCCATGTCGTCAATCTAGTTGCCGATGCGGTGAATCGTGATAGCAAAGCGTTGGACGGCGCAAAGGTGTTGGTGCTGGGCGTAGCGTTCAAACGCGATATTGACGACGCGCGCAATTCGCCCGCTGAGCGTGTAATCGAATTACTCATTGCGCGGCACGCCAACGTTTCGTATCATGATCCGTACGTTCCCCATTTTCATATTGGCGACAGTGTGTTTCATCGCGAACCGCGCGTGTTGGATGGCGTCGCGCTTTCGCCGGAAACCGTACGCGCGGCGGATGTTGTCGTGATCGTCACAGGACATCGCAACGTGGATTATGGGATGATCTTGGCACACGCGAAACGCGTCGTGGACACCACCAGCGTGACAGCGGGAATGGAAAGCCGCGCGCAAGTTGTCCGTCTCGGTGCGCCAACCAATGCGCGCGCGGCGGATGTGGGAGCGAATGGCGCGGCATGAGTGAATCCAATCCCGCGCCTCTCCTCGTCGTCGTTTCAGGACCAAGCGGCGTTGGCAAAGACGCAACGCTCAAACGGATGCAAGCGCGTGACATGCCGTTTCATTTTGTTGTGACAACCACCACGCGCGCGCGGCGTCCCGCCGAAGTCGAAGGCGTGGATTATCATTTTGCGAGCGCGGCAGAGTTTCAAGAAAAATTAGCGCGCGGTGATTTTCTCGAACACGCGAACGTGTACGGCAATCTGTACGGCAATTCGCGCCACGACATCGAAGCCGCGTTGGCGCGCGGTGCTGATGTGATGATGCGGATTGACGTGCAAGGGGCAGCGACAATTCGCCAACGCGTCGAGGGCGCGATTTTTATTTTTTTGATCTCGACGCTGGCGGAATTAGAAGCGCGTTTGCGCGCGCGCAAGACGGAAACGGAAGACGCGCTGCGCGTTCGTTTGCAAACCGCCGAACAAGAAATGCAAGCGCGCGTTCATTTCGATTATTGTTTGCGAAATCATGACAGTCATCTCGATCAAACCGTTGATGATATTATTACGATCATGCGCGCAGAAAAATTAAAAACGCATGCGCGACAGATAAAATTCAAATAGCAGATGGCGAATCGCGTATGGCAAATCGCGTATCGCGAATCGCGTATCGCGTATCGCAAATCGTTTCTCGTTTCTCGCTAATCACTCAACCATCCAACTTCCAATTTCCACGAGACGTTTCACCGAAACCGTCTCTACATCCAACTTCCAACCACCAACTCCCATGTCATCTCCTCCCCCCCCACTCAAACCCATGTCCGCCGGCGATATTTTGGATCAAGCGATCCGCATTTATCGCGAAAATTTTGTCGCGCTGGTGACCATCGTCGCTATCGTCACTGTGCCATTACTTGTCATCCAAGCCGTCGTGGTTGGGTTATCACTTCCCTTTGCGGGTGATTTCACAACTCCTCCCGACATTGACTCGCCGACGCTGATCATTGCCGTCGTCATTGTCACAATCCTCGTGTCGCTCGTCGCCGCAATTCTCGGCATTATTCAATTGGGCGCGCTGACCTCATTCGTCTCTGAACGATTTCTGGGTCGTCCCATTACCGTCCGCCAAGCATACGGCAATGCCTTTCGGCGATGGTTGGGACTCTTGATTGCCGCGTTGTTATTGGGTCTCGCGTTTTTGGGGCTGTTCCTGCTTTTTTTTGGAATCATTTTCATCCCCGCGATTGCAGCCGCATTGACCGGTGCGGAAAGTGACACCGCCAGCGCAATGGCAGGTGTTGGATTTCTATGTTTGTGCGTTTTGGTTATTCCTGCATTGATTGCGATGCTTTATTTGTACACGCGTTGGACGTTTTGGACACAGGCGATCATGCTTGAAAGTTACAACAGCACGGGCGGACTGGGACGCAGCTGGAAATTGGTCAAGGGCAGTTTTTGGCGCGTGTTGGGCTTTAACCTTCTGCTAGGGATTCTCGTTTACGCGCTGTCCTTTGGTGTCGTCGGCGCAATCAGCGTCACCTTGATCTTTTTGCCGTCCCCTGTCTTGCGGTTCATTGTGCAAACGGTGTTTAACGGACTCTTGGGCGTAATCATCGCGCCGCTGCAATATGCAACGCTCACCGTGTTGTACTATGACCTTCGCATTCGGAAGGAAGGATTTGATTTGCAAGTGCAGATGCAAGAACCGTAACCCCCGCTTTCCGATCTGCCCTCGCTCTATTCTGGTACAACATCGTAATGCCACAAGTACGCATAGTCTTTTTTTGGATTGGCTTGGTCACTGTCGCCGCGTTTTGGCTGGTCATGCCCAGCGCGCTCCGCGCGCAATCGCCGATCTCACTTGACGAGTACAGAACCGCCATCGCGCAATCCTTAACCCTCGCGCATCAAGCGAACGCGCTCCAAGTTTCCGAACGCGCGCCTCTTTTAAAAAACGCGGCGGACACCCTCGACGCGATTCGCGCGGTGCAAACCGCTCCAGGCGCGAGTGTCACGGTGAACAATGCCGAACTCGTCGCCTTGCTGCGCGATGCGTCCAAAACGGAAACGGCAATCAAACGTCTCACTGCGTTACGCGACGCGCTCGCACAACCCCTCGCGACGATCAATCCGAACGATCTCACCGCGCTGCGCGACATTTTGAGTCGCCCACCTTTCACCGAAACCGTCACAGACAATTTGATTCTCCAAATCCTACGCGCCATTCGAGAATTTCTGGATCGCCTGCTTTTCAACACTGCGCGTGGTGTCTTTGAAGCGCGCGATCTATTGATCATTGTTGCGATCATCGCTGTTGCGGTCGTGTTGTTTTATTTTGTGTACACACTGCGCCGCAATCTCGTCACCGAAGAAGCGTTAGCTCCGCCGTTGATGGAACAAGACGCGCGCACACCAGCGGAAGCGTTCGACAACGCGCAGCGCTTTATCAACGCGGGCGATTATCGTTTCGCCGTGCGCCAATTGTATTTAGCCACGCTTTTGATTTTGGATCAACGCGGGCGCATCAAGTACGATCCCACGCTGACGAACCGCGAATATCTGCGGCAAGCGGCGCAAGACCCGTGTGCGGCAACCGCATTGCAGCCCATCGTCGAAACGTTTGATCGGATATGGTACGGCTTTGAACCGATCACTCGCGAAGAATTTGACGCGTATCGCCGCCGCGTCGAGCAGGTGCGCGAATTATGAAACGCTTGCGATTTTCGCGTGATGTGTGGCTGCTCATCGCCTTGTTTGTTGCGTTGATTGGGTTCACCGCGTTCATAGCGCTGCGCCAGCGTGAGCGTCAAGTACAGCAAGAGATTTTTGTCCCGTACTCGTCGCACTCGGCGCGAACAGAGGGCGCGCTCGCGCTCTACACATGGCTCGAACAGATCGGCTATCGCGTCGAACGCATCGAAAATCGCGCCTTTCAAATCATGGAAAACACGCGCCTGCTGTTTATCCTCGGTCCAACGGAAACGATAGAGGACGACGAAGCGGAATACATTTTGCAATGGGTTGGGCGCGGCAACACGCTCGTCCTTGCGGACCGCGCGGGATTCTTTAGCAATGGTCTCTTTAGCGAATTGGATGTCGAGTTTGATTCGCTGGCTGAACGCGTCAACCGCACCGCGTTGATTCAACCGTTCATGGACGCGGCGCACGCGGATTTGCAAATTGATACCTTCAACGCGTTGGAACTCAAGCGCGCCGATTTTGTCACCTACGCGCAGGCGGAGAACAAACCGCTGATCGCGCGCCTCGCGCAGGGTAGCGGGACGATTTGGATTTCGACGACGCCCGAAATTTTTGCGAACGAAAATCTACGCAGCGAGAACAACGCAAAATTTGCTGCCGCGCTCGTTTCCACCATTCCGCGCGGCAGCTTGATCGCGTTTGACGAATATCATCTTGGCTTCAAGCCCGAATTTGCGTCGAGTTTTATGGATGTGTTGTATGATCGCCCGTGGGGATGGGGCGTTCTCTTCACCATCGGATTATTGTTTGGTTATCTCGCCTTGAATGGTCAGCGTCTCGGGCGCGTCATGCCTATTCCCAAAGCACTGGCGCGCCGCAGTCCGAGCGAATATGTGACTTCGATGGCAAATCTCTTTCGCCGCGCCAACAAACGCGGGATGGTCTTGCAGCATTATCGTCATTCGCTCAAACGCCGCTTGGGGCGTCCCTATCATCTCAATCCCGAACTCGCCGACGAGCGTTACATCGAAATGCTCGCGCGCCTGCGTCCCGATTTGGATCGCCATGAACTCGTGCGCATCCTAAATTCTCTGCGCCGCACGGACACCAGCGAAGCGGATCTGGTAAAAACAATTGAACAAGCCGTGACGTTTGGGGGACGCGCGATTAAAAAGTGATCAGTCGTTAGTAATCAGTATTCAGTATAGGACTTACGCACAGTTGTCATTTCGAGATGCCCAGCCCACGCGGGCTGCGTGAGCGCAGAAACTGTCATTCTGAGGGACGAAGAATCTCAGCGCGACAACCGAGATTCTGGCGATGATTACATCGCACGTCCCTTCAGAATGACAGATGGAAGTTTCTGTGCAGCGGTTTTGCGAGAAATCTCGCCGGGCAAAACCAAGATTGCGGCGATGATGCGAGTGGAACTCAACTCGACATCGCACTACTCTCGAAAACCTGTCCCGAAGGCATGTCCCGAAGAATTGAGGGAATTGAGGGATGACATGCGTAAGTTCTACAGTATTCAGTAATCTCCAACTTCCAACATCCAATTTCCAATTTCCAAATTTATGAACATTCAATCTGCGTATCAATCTCTCGTTACCGAATCGAAAAAAGCGTTGGTCGGTCAAGACGCTGTGTTTGAGCAAATGGTGATCGCGCTGTTTGTGCGCGGGCATGTGTTGTTGGAAGGCGTGCCGGGGACAGCGAAAACGTTAGCTGCGAAAACATTAGCTCATCTCGTGCGCGCGGAATTCAAGCGCGTGCAATTCACGCCCGACTTGATGCCTTCCGATATTGTTGGCACGCAAGTTTTCAATGTCAGCAGCAGCAATTTTTATTTGAAACGCGGACCCGTCTTTGCGAATGTTGTCCTCGCCGATGAAATCAATCGCGCGCCTGCGAAAACGCAAGCTGCATTACTCGAAGCGATGGAAGAGCGTCATGTCACGATTGAAGGCGAACGCCATCCGCTGCCCGAACCTTTTATCGTTCTCGCAACCCAAAATCCTGTCGAGTACGAAGGCACGTATCCATTGCCCGAAGCGCAGCTGGATCGTTTTCTATTCAAGACTCTTGTCACCTATCCCGCGCTCGATGCCGAAGGAGATATTTTGCGCCGCTATCATCAAGGGTTCGACGCACATCGTCTCGCTGACGCGGGCTTGAGTCCCATCCTCTCGCCTGATGATTTGTCACAGCTGCGAAAGGAAATTGATGCCATCACTGTCGAAGACGGCATCATCACCTACATTACAAAATTGTCCGATGCCACGCGCCGCGCGAACGATCTCGCGTTGGGCGCGAGTCCGCGCGCATCCATCGCAATGCTTCTCGCATCCAAAGCATACGCGGCGATGCAAGGGCGCAATTATGTCGTCCCCGATGATGTAAAAGGCATCGCGCTGCCCGTCATGCGCCATCGTATTCTCTTGAAACCCGAAGCGGAAATTGAAGGATTGAACGCCGATGGAATTATTCAACGCTTGCTCGCGTCCGTGGACGTGCCGCGTTGAATTTCATACAGACCTGACAGGTTTCCGCCGCGAATGCTTTGAGTGACGCGCCCGCGATGTTTAGCAGCAAATGTGACTCGGGACGCGAAGGGTGTAAAAACCTGTCAGGTCTTGCATAACAATGTCGCAGTCCCAACCCACCGCGCACGAACTCGATTGCCCCAACTGCGGCGCATCGTACGAACTTCCCAAGTTCGGCAATCGCGCTGAATGTGCCTATTGCGGGAGTCAATTTATTGTGCCTGCTTCCGCCCGCGCGTCCAATTTTACCTCGCCGGTGGTTGACGAGCAGAGCGTAACATTGGCGCGGGAAAATGCCGTGCGCTGGATTCGCTGGCTCGTGATCATAATCGTCTTCACAACGGTTGTGCCGCTGCTTTGCACGTTTATCTTTGGAATTTGCGGCGCGCTCTTTGGTGTCGTCGCCCAATTTTTTCGCTAACCTCTCGCATGTTAATCACTCGCCGCGCTCTTTTGCTTTTGCTCTTTACCGCGCCCCTCCTCGCGCTCGGCACGCTTGCACCATTGATGGTGTATTTCGCGCTCGCCTATCTCTTTCTCGTCCTCGCGATGATTTTTGCCGACCGCGCGCTTTCGCCCCAACCTAAACAATTCACCCTCACGCGTCACAACGAATCGCGTCTCTCGCTTGGCGCGGAAAATCGCGTCGTCGTGCGCGTGACCAACCATAGCAGCCGCACTGTGCGCGCGATTGCGCGCGACGAATTTCCACCGCAATTTCGCGCAAACCGCATTTTGCTCGATTCACCTTCGGCACAAGAAAAAGGGGACACGGTAAAATTATCGCCGCGTGTCCCTGTTGAATTGGCGTACTATGTGAATCCCCCGTGTCGCGGCGATTACAAATTTGGCGATCTCAATTTGCGCTGGTGGGGCGTGTTGGGCTTGATGATTCGCCAAGCGCGTTTTCCCGCGTCCGAACCCGTCAAGGTCTATCCCAATCTGCTCGACATTCGCAAATACGAATTGCAGGCGCGCAAAGGCATGTTGCAAGAGATCGGCTTGCGCCGCGCGCGTATGTTGGGCAGCGGCACCGAATTTGAACGCTTGCGCGAATACCAACTCGACGACGAGTTCCGCAAAATTGATTGGAAGGCAACCGCGCGGCGCGGCAAACCGGTCACGCGCGAATTTGAAACTGAAAAAAGTCAGACGATTATGTGCATGTTGGACGCGGGGCGTTTGATGCGTCCGCCTGTGAACGACGCGGCGAATCAATCGGGACACGCGCTCGCGAAAATTGATTACTCTGTGAACGCGGTATTGATGTTGTCGTACGTGGCGGGCTTGCGTGGGGATCGCGTGGGTTTGCTCACGTTCGCGGATGATGTTACAAATTATCTCGCGCCGCGCGCGGGACGCGGACAATTTTACAAAATGTTGGCGACGTTGTACGCGGTGGAATCGCAGACCGTCGAATCCGATTACGTGCGGGCGATCAGCTATCTCGGCGCGAAACACAAAAAGCGTTCGCTCATTGTCATCTTTTCCGACATTGCGACAGGCATCGCCGCCGATACATTGGTCAAACAGATCGCGCCCCTCGCACCGCGTCATTTAGCATTGCTCGTTGCGATCAGCGATCCAACTGTTGTGCAACTCGCGCGTCAATTGCCGCGCGATTCGGTGAGTGTGTACGAGCGCGCGGTGGCGGAACAATTGGTAGATGAGCGCGCGCTGATTTTGGAAAAATTACGCCAACGCGGAGTATTGACGCTCGATGTCCCGGCAAATCAATTGACCGTCGCGGTAGTGAACAAGTATTTGGAGTTGAAAGCGCGGGGGAGAATTTGAGGTTGGATGTTAGAAATTGGAGGTTAAGTGGGTTAGAAAAACATGTGGACGCACAATGCGAATTTCCTCAAAGGGATCGAGGACGAGCAAGTCCTCATCAGTCGTGACAACAAAATCTGCTCTTGCTGAAACAGCCGCTTCAAGGACACGATTGTCATCCTCGTCGCGACATACATGAATCTCGCGCGTTGGAAAAACGATTCGTCCGCTCACGGCTAATTCGGCAACAAAATCTTTAATGTCTTGGTCATTCAGATTGTACTTGTGAGCAATGCGCGGCTCTCGTAACTTTTCGATCAATTCGTCAAATAGAACCTCGGAAATGATCAAGAGGTACGCGCCTACACGCAGGCGGCGCACAATCGGACCGAGCGTGCCTTGCGGGCGGATTGCCGCGCGGATGAGGACGTTGGTATCAACGACTGCTCGAATCATTTTGCAGTTTTCTTGGAGCGATTCGTCTTGTTTGCCGCGCGGCGTTGCTGTCCACGCCGTCGCGCGCGGACAATCCGCGACGCCTCTTCGACATCCCGTTCCACTTCTGCATCCGTGTATTTCGCGTTCACCTGTTCTAGGCGCTTGAGCAGCGCCTCAAATCGCGCGTGAACATCTTCTTCGTGCGCTTGTGTATATTTTACATAGTCGTCATACGGAACGATCGCGGCTTCAGGGCGACTGCCGCGGGTCAAAACGTAGGGCGTGCGATTCTGGACAACTTCGTCAAACACCGCTCGGAACCTGCGTTGCAATTCTGTAACACCAATGATTTTGTTCATATTTCTATCTCCATTTCACTACAAATCTTGCTATGTATTCTAGTTTGTTTCTTTCCAAACGCAAGTCGGGCGAATCGAATTTGCAACCTTTTTTCTCTATCTCTCATTCAGGAGGTCGAACATGAGTCGTAACGCAAAAATCGCATTGATTGTCATCGGCTCGCTTGCCGTCGTTTGTGTCGCCGTGTGTGCCGCTGGTTTTTTTCTGCTGCCCACGCTCGCGCGCAATCTCGTTTCCGACAATCCTGCCAACGCAAAGCAAGTCGCATCTGAAATCGCAGACTACACCTTGCCCCCCGGTTACGCCGAACGGATGGGCATGAATTTTTTGGTGTACAAGATGGTGATGATTGCGCCGGAACAAGATGCAAGCAGCGGCATGTTTATCATGTTGATGGGAACGCAGGCGGCGGGAGTGGATCAAGCGGACATGGAACGCCAAATGCAGCAATCGTTCCAACAACAGTTCGGGCGCAACGGCAGCCGCATGGAAGTCGTGGGGCAAGAGCGCGTGACGATTCGCGGCAAGGAAACAACCATCACCATTGCAGAAAGTGATGCGTCGCCCAAAATGCGTCAAGCGATTGGCGCGTTCGAGGGCAAAAATGGCTTGGTGGTTGTGATGCTGATGGGAAGCGCGAATGATTGGGACGATGGGCTGATGCGCGAATTTCTCTCATCCATCCGTTAGTTGTGTCGGCGTGAAAAGATGCCACGCACTTTCGGAAGTGCGTAGCATCTTTTCAGTGGCATCTCTTCACGCTGATTTTTGATTGCGCCCTACCAAAAGCAAATACGCGTACATCAACACACCCGATCCAATCCCAACGCCGTATTTTACAAACGCGGGAATCACATCGGACGGCGAAATCAACCCTTCAATCGTTCCCGCAATGATGAGAAACGGCGCGGTACCGAGCAGCAAGCGAATGGATTTGTTTGCCGCAATGCCCAACGCGGCGCGGCGCGATAACAAACCGGGGCGCAGCAGCGCGTAACCGAGCATCAAACCCGCGCCGCCCGCCATCGTAATTTCGCTCAATTCCAAAACGCCGTGCCCGATGACAAATTCCCACATCGGCGCGGCGTGTCCGTAATGGTGCATCAAACCAAAAATTGTGCCAAAATACAGCCCGTGGATCAACAGGGTATACACCGTCCAAAAACCAAACAACATGCCGCCTGCGTATGCTAGAAACGCCACGCGCAAATTGTTCACCATCAGAGTCGCCGCGCCGATTTCATTCGCCTCATTCAAATCTTTCCACCACTGCTGCCCCGAACGAATTGTCTCTATCGCGATCGGGTGCAACACATAATTCGCCGCCTCAGGCACCCAATACACAATGAACGCAACAACGACCCACGGACCAAAGAGCAGCAGCGCAGCAACACCAATGAACGGCAGTATCTCGCGATACAATTGCGGCAGCGCATAGCGGTAAAAATTTTTCAACCGCCGCCACACCAACGGCTCACCGCGATACACGACGGGATGCGCGCGTCCGACCAATTGGTTCAAGTACGCCGTCACATCTTTTTGCGGAAAATCGCGCTGCGCGATCGCCAAATCCGACGTCGCGCTGCGGTACAATTGTCCAAACTCGACCAATTCCGCTTGCGACAACACTTGAATATGATCGCGTTCGATCCGCAATAAAAATTTTTCCAACTGTTCCCAATCGCGTTTGCGTTGGCGAATCAATTGTTCAGGTTGCATATTTGGAAAGTGTGATGAGATGCCACGCACTTTCAAAGTGCGTGGCATCTCATCACACTATGGAACTTACTCCCACCGATCAATTCGTCGTTGAGACTCCCGAAAACATTCGCTTTGGCTATGATGTCGCGGACATTGGCTCGCGTTTTCTCGCCCTTTTGATTGACACGCTCATTCAAGCCGTCCTCTATGTCCTGCTTGGCATCGGGATGATCTTCCTTGCGACGCGCCTCTCCCAAATTGATTTACCGCGTCTCGTCAGCGACGCGCTCGCGGTTTTATTGATCCTCGTGATCTTTATGATTCAATTTGGATACTTTCTCTTTTTTGAAATTATCCTCAATGGGCAAACCCCGGGCAAACGCCTCTTTCACTTGCGCGTCATCAAAGACAATGGCTATCCGCTTTCGCCGGTTGACGCCATCATTCGCAATCTCGTCCGCGTCATTGATTTTTTTCCCGGCGCGTATGGCATTGGCGTCGTCACCATGTTTTTTAACAAGCGCGCAAAACGCCTCGGAGATTTTGCCGCGGGAACACTTGTGGTAAAAATGCGCGACGAAGTGCGTTTGCAGCATCTCGTCACCACCGCCGCCACTGCAGCGCCGTCAACCGCGAACGCGAATGGCGAAGTGCGGCGTCTCGAAGAAGATGACATTGCGCTCGCCGAAAGTTTTCTCGCGCGCCGCAATCAAATGACTAACCCCGCGCCCATGACCTTGCAAATCGCGCAGCGCCTCGCGAAAAAAATGGAACTCCCCGACGCGGCGATTCCGCAAACACCCAACGCCGCGCTTTTGTTTATCCACGACACCGTGAAAGCGTATCGCGCGCCGCGCGCATCGTAGGACAAATTTGCTGCGATGTATGTCATCGCCTTTGTCCCGCTTGGCGCTGGACAAATTACAAATTTGTCCTACCCCGCGCATTGTAGGACAAATTTGTAAATTTGTCCCACCCAACATACACGATGTTCATTCGCTTTTTTAGCATCTGCGCGCTCCTTTTTCTCAGCTCGTTCGCGTCGCCCCTTTTCCTCGCGCACGCGGAGGAGGAATTTTTGCAGCTCGCGATCCCCCTCGCGCAAGCATCGCAGCGCGAAACGTCCGTGCCAGCTTCCGTAACGCTCGCCCAAGCGGTGTGGGAAACGGGGCGCGGCAAAAGCCCCATCGGCGCGGCGAAAAATTATTTTGGCATCAAAGCGGGCAGCAGCACGAGCGAAAGTGTAACGATTGGACCGATTGCGACGGGGTGGGTGTGGGCGTTGACGCAAGAGTGGGATGGAAAAAAATATGTGGAACGCCGCGAACGCTTTCGCAAATATGACAGCATGGCAGATTCCTTCCGCGATCATGGCTTGCTGTTAGCGGCCTCCCCGCGTTATGCGAATGCGATGCGCGCCGTAGATGATCCGCGCGAATTTGCGCGGCGCATCGCGGCGGCGGGGTATGCCACTTCTCCCACGTATGCGCGCGACTTGATTGGTTTGATGGACGCGGAAAATTTGTATCAACATGATTTACCGCGCAACGCGATGGAACTTGTGACACAATCCGAACCGCTGCAAGTGAACGCGGGCGATATTTTTCAAATTTATTTCGAGATTAAAAATATAGGATTTGGCACATGGAGTCCGACGGCAGATTATCACTTGGCGAGCGCGAATGAAAATCGTTTCAGCGCAAACCCGCGTCAAGAGTTGGATCAACTCGTTTCCCCCGAACGCGCGAAACGTTGGGCGATTACCATGATCGCGCCGAACGAAACGGGAACATACGAGTCGCAATGGCAATTCAAACACGGCGCGGCGAGTGTTGGAGCTGCAATGTCAGCACAAATCAAAGTGAAACCTTCGCCCATGCCCCAAATGTTTTTCTTGATTGGCGGTGTATGTGTGTTCATGCTGGGCACAGCAGGCGGACTGTTGTGGTTCGGCTATCGGAGATGGGAGAAAATTGCGGGTAACGATGCGCGCTGATTCGTTCGCGGAGTCCATTGAAAATAATTCCGCGCGCGTCCGCGCCTTTCACAACGCGGTGGCGGAACAATTCGCGCGCGCGGCGCACACGGAACATACTCACACACGCGATTTTTGCATCGGCGACGGCATCGTGCGCTTGGAATTTGCGGGCGACGCGTTGATCGCCCCGTTGACGCGCGCGCTGGAACATTTGCGCGTCAAGACCGCGCACGCGGCGGATTTGACCATCGGGCTCTGGGAAATTGAATCCGTCGGTGTCGGTCTGCCTCCGCCTCCGTGGACGAACGGCGCGTATCTGCCGCGCGGCGAACTCGAAGGATTCACGACACCCGATTATTTCACGGCGTTCAATGCCGACGGGCGCATCTTGTTTGTGTATGATGTTCAAAACGCGCGTGCGTTCGTTAGCGTCTTTGATCACACACAGCTGCCCGCCTACGAACGCGCTGCGCCGCTGCGCCCCTTGCTTGCGCGCTTTTTGGAAACGCGCCACATTCAATATGTGCATGCCGCGGGCGTTGGCTTGCGCGATGGCGGTGTGCTTTTGGCGGGCAAAGGCGGCGCGGGCAAATCCACTTCTTCGCTCGCGTGTCTCGACTCGGATTTGTTTTTCGCGGGCGATGATTACTGCGCCGCGCGTTTTGATGGAATCCCCAACGCGTACAGTTTGTACAACAGCGCGAAAGGGCATGCGAGTACGATTCAACGTTTGCGGTTTTTAGAACCCCTCATTACGAATCCCGAAACGATGGCGCGCGACAAAGCGATCTTTTTTTTGCGCGAACATTTTCCCGAAAAATTGATCCGCGAATTTCCCTTGCGCGCGATTCTCATTCCACGTGTGACAGGCAAGCCCGACACACAAGTTCGCGTCGCATCGCCGCAAGCCGCACTGCTGGCGCTCGCGCCCAGCACCGTCTCGCAATTGCCGAACGCAGGCGCGCAAGTGTTTCAACATCTCACCGCGCTCGTGCGCCAAGTGCCATCCTTTTACCTTGACGCGGGGACGGACTTGCCACAAATTCCGCAAACGATTTTGGGCGTACTGCGCGAACAGGGAGCGCAAACATGACACGCACACGCGCGATCGTCACGCTCACGTTGGGCGAAAACTATCAACGCGTGTGGCAAAAATTTTGTCGCGCAAATTGGGAGCAGTATGCCGCGCGGCATGATGCTGATCTCTTTGTGTTTGAACATGATCTGGATGATTCGCCGCGCGCGCACGCGCGTCAAAAATCGTGGCAAAAACTTTTGGTGTTGGGACAACCGCAAGTGCGCGCATACGCGCAAGTCGTTTGGCTTGACGCCGATGTTTTGATTCATCCGCGCGCGCCATGGATCGGCGAGGATGTGCCATTTGAAAAGGTTGGCGCGGCAGATGAATATGGTTATCCGACACCAGCCCACTACCACCGCGCCATTTTGCAACTCTATCAGCTTTGGAAGTCGCGCGGTCTCGCGTATGGAGACAATCCAACGCCGCACACTTTTTATCGCGTGAGCGGCTTTGAAAGCGTGTTTGACTATGTGGTGCAGGCAGGCATCATGGTTCTTGCGCCCAAACACCACCACGAAATTTTCGAGCATGTTTATTTTCGCTACGAAGAGGGAAATTTCGGCGGCTTGAATGCCGAGATGCGTCCCTTGTCGTACGAATTATTGAAAGCCGATTGCGTGTATTGGCTCGCGCCGCGATGGAACGCGCTGTGGCTGATCGAAAAACAATTGCGCTATCCATTTTTATTCAGCGAAGTGGCGCATCCCCTTTTAGCCCAGTGCTTGACGCGCGCGCTCTCGGAAAATTACATGCTCCATTGCGCGGGCGCGGGGCATGAGGTGGCATACATAGATTGGCGCGCGCCGCAACTCCAACGCGAACCAACGCCGCGCGTCTATTCCGCATCTATCCCACCAACCGCGCCGCGATGCGAAACACCTGTCGCGCTCATTTTGTTCAATCGCCCCGAAACGACCGCCCGCGTCATGGACGCGATTCGCGCGGCGCGTCCGCGTCAACTTTTTTTGATTGCTGATGGCGCGCGCGCGGATCATCCCGACGAAGCTGCGCGTTGTGCAGAGGCGCGCGCGATTGCGTGGAACGTACAGTGGGAGTGTGAGGTATTCACCAATTTCGCGGAAACGAATTTGGGTTTGAAATCGCGCGTCGAAACGGGCCTGGATTGGGTGTTCGCCCAAGTGGAACGCGCGATCATTCTCGAAGACGACTCCGTGCCACACGTCACTTTTTTTTCGTACTGCGCGGAATTGTTGGAACGTTATCGCGATGCAGATCACGTCATGGCGATTTCGGGAAACGATTTCAAATTCGGTTTGGGCGACAACGCGGACAGTTACACCTTTTCGCGGTATCCGCTGATCTGGGGTTGGGCAACGTGGCGGCGCGCGTGGCAATTGCATGATCCGAACATGACAACGCTGCCGCACGCGATTGCAACGTCGCGTTTGGAAAAAATGCTCAACGATCCGCATGCCGCGCAGTATTGGGCGTTTGTCCTGCACGACAATTTCAAGACGCAAACAACTTGGGACGCGGCGTGGTTATGGAGTATCTGGGAACACGATGGATTGTGCATTCATCCGAACGTGAACCTGATCGAAAACGTTGGTTTTGGAAGTGACGCGACGCATACGCACAACGCGCAAGATTTTTTTGCGAACCTCTATTCCGAACCGATCCAATTTCCATTGCGACACCCCGAACACACCACGCGTGACGCGCACGGTGACGCGTTGATCGAAGAGATCGAGTTCAGCGGCAGTGTGCGGCGCTTGTGGGAACGCGTGCGCGCGGATCGCCGCGCGCGGAAAATGGAGGCGCGCTAATAGAGCAAACCGATCAACGTCGCACAGTGTCATTCTGAACAGTGTGAAGAATCTCGGTTGTCGCGCTGAGATTCTTCGTCCCTCAGAATGACAAACGTCGCACAAGGAATAAATTTGCTAACCCAAAGAACAAATGAAAATCGTGCATGTTCTCCCAACGTTGTCGTGGGGCGGCGGCGCGCGTTCGACGCTTGATCTTGGGCGCGCGCAGCCCGACGCGGCGGAATGGATCCTCATCAGCCTGCGTCCCGCCGACGCGCCATTTGTCCAAGCCGCGCGGGCAGTGGGTTTTCGCGTGATCCAAAATGATGCGCCTGAGAGCGCACGCGCCGCGCTTGAGAACGCGGACATTGTGCATGTGCACTTTTGGAACACGCCTGAAATGTACGCGTGGCTGCGTTCGCCCTTGCCCGCGATGCGATTGGTGATGACGCTGCATGTCGCGGGCGAATTTCCCGCGCAAATATTTTCGTCACCACTGCTCGACTTTCCCGATTATCTCGTTCCCACCTCCACCTATTCGACGCGCTTGCCAGAATTTCGCGCGTGGGACAGGGCAAATGTGCGCGTCATCACCGCCTCCTCGCGGATGCCTGATAAAGAAATTGTGAGACCGCCGCACGCGGGCATTCGCGTTGGTTATGCGGGAACGGTGGATTTTATTAAAATGCACGCGCGCTTTATCGAGATATGTGCAGCTGTCCAGGACCCGCGCGTCACGTTTCCTGTCGTGGGGGGGGGCGATGGATTCAAAACCCTGCAAAAGCAAGCGCGCGCGCTGGGCATTCAAGATAAATTTGAATGGCTCGGTTATCGCGCGGATATTTTTGAGACGCTTGCAACATTCAACATTTTGGGGTATCCCTTGTGTCGTGAATCCTACGCGAGCTGTGAAGCGATCGTGCAAGAAGCAATGTGGCTCGACGTGCCGCCTGTGGTTTTGGATCACGGGGCGCTGCCCGATTTGATCCAAAATGGTGAGACGGGAATCGTTGCGCGGGATGAACACGCGTATACGCGCGCGATTGACCATTTGTGCGCGGATGAAACAGAACGACAGCGGCTCGGCGAAAACGCGCGCGCGTATGCGCGTCAACATTTTGGCGCGGACAAGTACGCGCGAGAATTGGGCGCGGTGTATGATCAAGTGATGCGAAACGAGAAACGAGAACGCGTATGGCGCGGCGCATTTCCGAGTGAAACATTTCGCGGCGCGAGCGCGTTGATCGAATCGTTTGGCGCGGGCGCTGCGCCGTACCTTGTCAGTCTTGAATCCGAAAACGCAGAGGAACACGCGCGCGCAGAAAATCGGATTGCTCACGCGCCACCTGTCGAGAGCAAAGCAGGCGGAGTTTTTGAATATCGCGTCGCGTATCCACACGACGCGATGCTGCGTTTTTGGACAGGGTTGATTTTGGGGCAGCAAGGACGTTACGCGCTGGCAGCAGGGGAGTTGCGCGCGGCGCAAAATTTGGGGTTGCCCGAAGCGCGCGTAAAAAATTATTTCGCGCGGGTGATGAAGCATCAGCCGCCGTTTGCCAACGGATTAGGAAAGCGGATAAACGGATAAACGGATGCCCCGTCAGCCGTCCCCCGTCACATTTGAAAATGGGTGATCGTTGGGCGATTTGCCAAATCGCCTTACATTTTCCGAGCAGTTGCCAATGAGCCATCGGCTCACCTGCCGCAAATGAAAATGGGTGAGCGTTGGGCGATTTGCCAAATCGCCTTACATTTTCCGAACAGTTGCCCATGAGCCATCGGCTCACCTGCCGCAAATGAAAATGGGCGATCGTTGAGCGATTTGCCAAATCGCCTTACATTTTCAATGGAGTCAATTCATGCTATAGTGGACCCCTTTGTCAAGACACAATTTGGGTCAAAGTTAAGATAGCTTCGGTCCTTTCGTTTGAGATGAATTGGTTATTGGTATCGTCCCGTTGTAAGTGAAATGGCAAGCCCAGCCTTGGA
>Ga0247727_10002673_pt1 | contig 40391 bp, 32 predicted proteins | sample WisWelCaveWW1625_FD_202498 | JGI IMG/M metagenome (GOLD analysis project Ga0247727, IMG submission 202498) | Biofilm microbial communities from Wishing Well Cave, Virginia, United States - WW16-25 | ecosystem: Environmental > Aquatic > Deep subsurface > Groundwater > Cave microbial mat | place... | reverse complement strand
CTCCTCTCCGTACGTCGAGTACGCTTCGTCGGTCCTCGGTCCGCCTGGCGCGGATCTTACCCCGGCTCGTCGCCCTCGCGACGGCGCCGTTTCACACCAGCCTCCTACCGCTTGTAGCGCGGGTTCGGCCGATGAGGTAGGCATTGCGCGACCATGAGGCGTCTGTCGATCGCATGGGGGCTCTTCGCGACGTTCCTCACGGGGTGCGGCGACGACGGCCCGGCTCCGCCAGCGGCGGAGGTCGACGCCGACCTGGAGCCTCCGGCCGATTGCACGGGCGAGTACGCGTGGGATTTCACGTCCGGCCCCGGCGAGATGGAGGCCGGCGGCCAGGAGTACCTGTGCTGGGAAGGCGCCGCGCCGAGGGGCGGGTACGCCGTGGGGATCTCGAACCTGTTGCTGCAGGGATCGTCCGTGCTCCACCACCTCGTCCTCATGCGCGGGGATCTCGGACTCGCGACCTGCGAGGGCGTGACGTTCGTCAGTCCGTTCGTCTTCGCAGGAGGTCCCGGGACCGAAGCCCTCGAGATGCCTGACGGCACGGGGATCGCGATCGAAGACGGCGAGCCGTTCATCCTGCAGCTCCACGTCCTGAACGCGACCGACGACGCACGGTCCTACGACGCGGGCGTACGTGTCTGCCTCGCGGACGCGGTCGACCAGGTAGCCGATCAGCTCCACTTCAACCAGACCGAGCTGTCCATTCCGGACGACGGCGCGGAGCACGGCTTCGGCGACACCTGCGCGGTGTCCGGCGAGTACACCTTCTTCGCGAGCTGGCCGCACATGCACCGGATTGGAACGAGCATCCGGATCGATCTCGACGGAAGCGCCATCGCAGACGTCCCGGAGTGGGACTTCCAGGACCAGCGTATCTACCCGCTGGGCGAGCCCATCACCGCCACGGATCCGGAGCTGACGATCTCGTGCACCTAAGCGAACCCGCCCGGCAGCGGCACGGTCGAGTGGGGGCTCCTCTCCGACGACGAGATGTGCGAGGCGTTCGTGTACTACTACCCGGCGGGGCTCGGGCTCACGCCTTTCGGCGACTGACTCACGACGACGTGTCGGTGTCCGTGTCCGTGTCGGAGTCCGTGTCGGTATCGCTGTCCGTGTCGGCGTCGCCGCCGCCGGAGCAGAAATCGCCCGCGACCTCTTCCGCGCATGCGTAGGCTTCGTCGCAGGTCTCGAGGTCGACGCAGGGTGAGAGCAGCGCGACGGAGTCGTCGGTCAGGATCCACGCGGCGTCGCAGACCGGATCCTCGGGGCACGAGGCCGCGACGAGCGCGGCGCAGCGCTCGTAGTAGTCCAGCTGAGCGGCGGTGCGCGTCATTCCTTCCGTGGCGGCGAGCGAGCACGTCGAGGCCGGGCTCTCGTCCGCGCAGTCGATGCTCGAGAGGCAGTCGACGTAGGCGGGGAGGGCCTCGGCGACGGCCGCGTTGTCGAGGCAGGCACAATTGATCTGGCAGAGAAGCTCGTCCGCCTTCGGGTCGCACTCCACGGACCGGTAGCAGGCGTCCCCGCAGTCGCAGTCCTCGGTGCAGAGGTCGGCGTCGCTGTCCGAATCGGAATCGGCGTCCGTCCCGCCCCCGTCGCTCGAGTCGGAGCCGCCGCAACCGCAGAGCGCCGCGAGGAGGAGAAGTAGGCGTCGAGGGCCCATCCGGGTCTTGTAGCGCGGGTTGGGCTGATGAGGTAGGCATGCCTTCGTGGTCACCGCCGCATTCGCCGCCTTTCTGCTGATGGGGCCCGCGTGCAACGACGCCCACCCGGCGAACGCACGGACGACGTCGCCCGCGGGGAAGCGCGCCCCCGCCAAGCGGGAGGCTGTGCGCCCCGAGGCCGGACCGCGGGTGCTGCTCGACGGGCGGGACGAGCAGGTGGCGGTGCGGGTGGAGATCGCGCGGGACCCGGCCACCCGTGCGAGGGGCCTGATGTTTCGGCGCCAGATGGACCCCGACGCGGGAATGATCTTCCTGTTCGAGCGGTCGGAGGTTCAGGACTTCTGGATGAAGAACACGTACCTCCCCCTCGACATGATCTTCATCGGGGCGGACCTCCGGGTGGTCGGCGTGGTGGAGGACGCGGAGCCCCTCACGGAGACGACGCGGACGGTCGGCCAGCCGTCGCAGTACGTCCTGGAAACCAACGCCGGCTTCGCGAGGCGGCACGGCATCGGGCCAGGCGCGAGAGTGGTGTTCGAGGGCATCGGAGAAGGAGAGCGCGAGTGATTGCGAGAGACGTCTGCTGTGCCCTGTCGATCCTCTTCGTCGGGTGCACGACCTGCCGCGAGGAGTCCGAGCCGCAGGATGGCGAGCTCGAGGACGGCGAGCGGGCGCTCACGGAGAAGGTCATCCACGCGCCCGCCAAGGGCCAGCGCGAGGAGATCGACTACGGGCCGCGGGTGGATCCGCCGCCGCGCTCGAAGCGGACGCCGACGACCCCGGACCCGGAGAACGGCGAGTTCACCGTCGAGGAGGCGCTGGTGGAGATGCCGGGGGAGGGGCCGGTGCAGGCCGTGATCCACACCGACCTCGGGCGCGTCACCTGCAAGCTGTACACGGACAAGGCGCCGAGGAGCGCGGCCAACTTCATCGGGCTCGCGCGGGGCTCGCGGTCTTTCTGGGATGCGCGGGCGGGGGTGTGGGCGAAGCGCCCCTTCTACCGGGGGAGCGCGTTCCACCGGGTGATCCCGGAGTTCATGATCCAGGGTGGGTGCCCGTACGGCGACGGGTCGGGAGATCCCGGCTACACCGTCCCCGACGAACGTTGGGAGGGGCAGACGCACAATCGCGTGGGCTTGCTGTGCATGGCGAACCGCGGGCCCGGCACGAACGGGAGCCAGTTCTTCATCACGGACGGGACGGGCGGATCGACGGCGAACCTCGATCGCCTCGAGAGCGCGTACTCGATCTTCGGCGAGTGCACTCCGCACGAGGTGGTCCACCGGATCGCCCGCGTCGCGCAGCGCGGAGCGCCGACGAACCGGCCGCTGACGCCCATGAGGATCAACGCCGTCGCGATCGAGCGGCAGAACGGAAGCGACCGCCCCGAGCCCGAGGAGCGCGTCGGGCCGACCAAGAACCCTGCGGACTTCCGGCCGGGTCCGAACGACTACACGCCGCCCGGACAGTTCCTGCCGCCGCGCGACATCCCGCCGGTGGAGAAGAGACTGCCGGGAGGGGGGAGGTAGGCCCTGCCCGTCACGGTCGCGCGAGGTCCAGCGCGATCCCGTATCCGATGGCCGCGACGAGGTCGAGCGCCGCGTCGCCGTTCATGTCCGCGGCGACTGCCCGTGCGCTGCCTCCGACGAAGATCGACTTGACGAGGGTCATGCCCCCCGCACCGTCGTTTTCGAGGAGATCGACCTTCGTGTCGTCCACGCCGACCAGGACGTCGAGATCGCCGTCGGCGTCCAGGTCCGCGAGCGCGACCGACTGAGCCAGCCGCCCGACGGCGATGCTCATCGGCGCCCCGAGCGACGAGACGCCGTCCCCGAGGAGAACGGACACGTCGTTCGACCACATGTTCGCCGTGACCACGTCGAGGTTTCCATCTCCGTCGACGTCGCCGAGCGCGAGGTGCAATGGGCCGTCTCCCGTGTCGAACGTCCTTGCGGCGGTGAAGCCTCCCGCGGCCCGCCGCAGCATCACGCCGACCTGATCTCCGTCCTCGAGGGCCGCGGCGATGTCGAGCCTTCCGTCGGCGTCGAAGTCTCCGAAGACGACGGCCCGCGGCGCGCCGCCGGGGTCGAGCGGACCGGTCACGGAGAAGCCGCCGGCCCCGTCGTTCTCGAGCGCGATGAGCCGCGCCGTCCCCGGGTCGGCGAGGACGGCGTCGAGATCGTCGTCCTCGTCGAGGTCCGCGAGCGCGACTCCGAGCGGCAACGTTCCCGTGGAGGTGCTCGTGGGGGCGCCCAGCGCTCCGGCGCCGTCGTTGGCGTACACGCTCAGCGAGGCGTCGGATTCGTCCGCCGTCACGAGGTCGAGGTCCGCGTCATCGTCCACGTCCGCCAGGACGCCGTGATGGGAATGGGGGACCGCGACCTGTGTGACGGCCTCCGCGAGCAGCCCCGCCCCGTCGCCGAACATCACTCCGACCAGGGGCGTGTCGTCGTCCACGAAGGCGACGTCCAGATCCCCGTTGCCGTCGAGGTCCCCGACGGCGGGCCACCTCGTCGAGGAAAGGTCGGGCTCGTCGAACACCCGTGCCGCCGCGAGCCGGCCGGTCCCGTCGTTGCGGATGACGTAGCCAATGTCGCTGGAGTTCGCGTGAGTCACGACGTCCGGGTCGCCGTCGGCGTCGACGTCTCCAGTGGAGCAGAAGTAGATCGAGTAGCCCGTCGCGAAGCGACCGGGCGAGTCGAAGGCCCCTGCGCCGTCGCCGAAGTCCGTCTGCACGAGCCCGCTCGACCATCCCGAGACGATGTCGACGTTCCCGTCCGCGTCGAGGTCGACGAGGGAGACCGCCACATCGCCGGCATCGTAGGTAGTCGGCGCGCCGAGGGTGCCCGCTCCGTCGTTGACGTGGACCGAGAGCGCGAGGGCGTCGTAGCCGACGGTGACCGCGTCGAGGTCGCCGTCCCCGTCGACGTCGCCGAGCGCGAGGGCATTGCGCTGGTCCCCGCTCGGCACGCTCGTCGCGACGCCCAGCCCCCCGGCGCCGTCGCCGAGGAGGACGCTGACGTCGTCCGAGAAGGCGTTCGTCGTGACGACGTCGAGATCGCCGTCGCCGTTCATCTCGGCGACGAGAACCTCGTTCGGCCAGTCGCCTACGGCCGTGCGCTGTGGGGCCCCGAGGGCCCCGGCCCCGTCACCGAGCAGGACGTGGACGGAGTCGTCGCTCCGGTTTCCGACGACGACGTCCGGATCGCCGTCGCCATCGAGGTCGCCCGTCGCGATCTCGCTCGGAGACGGTCCCGCGGGGAAGGTCGCAGGCGCGGCAAACGTGCCGTCGCCCAGGTTGTCGAGGACGCTTGCCGACCCCGAGGAGGCCGCGATGACGATGTCGAGGTCTCCGTCGGCATCGAGATCGACAGCCTGCGCGTCGAGAGCGATGCCGCCTGCCGCATGGGTCACGGGCACCCCGAAGCTGCCGGTGCCGTCGTTCACCCGGACCCCGACGAACGGAGAGCTGTACGAGAGGACGAGGTCGAGGTCGCCGTCGCCGTCCATGTCGACGAGCTGGGAGGACGTCGGCTCGTCCTCGTCGGATTCGAGAGGCTCGATCGCGTCGTAGCAGAACTCTCCCGCCGTCAGGATTCCGTTGCCGCAGCCCGTCGCCGTGCAGTTCGTGTCGCAACCGTCTCCGTCGACGTCGTTCTCGTCGTCGCAGGTCTCGCCGTCGTCGACGACGGCATCGCCACAAATGGCAGAGGTGCAGTCTGTCCGGCACGCGTCGGGCACGACGTCCGAGTTCGCGTCGCCCTCGTCGCAGGTCTCGCCCCCGTCGACGAACCCATCGCCGCATCCGGCGGGCGTGCAGTCGGTGCGGCACGCGTCGGGTAGGGCGTCCGAGTTCGCGTCGCCGTCGTCGCAGGTCTCGTCGCCGTCGACGACGCCGTCCCCGCAGCGGGCGCTCGTGCAGTCGGTTCGGCAGGAGTCCGGCTCGCTGTCCGAGTTCGCGTCGCCGTCGTCGCACTGTTCACCGGAGTCGCGCGTCCCGTCGCCGCACTCGCCCCCGCCGCCCGCGTCCTCGTCGGGCGCAGCGTCTCCGGGCGCGGCATCCGTGTCGGGCTGCTGCCCCTTCCTGCCGTCGTCCCCGCAAGCTCCGATGAGCGCCCAGACGGATGCGAATCCCAAGACCCTCATGCGAACCCTCCAGCCTGCGGTCGAACGGAAGGAACTTCTCCTACACCTTGTGCACCTTGACCTCGGCCTTCACGTCGGGCTTCGGCGCGCCCGATTCGTTCGGGATGAAGCGTATTTCGGTCTTGATCTCGAACGACAGGGAGGTCAGCGCCTTGCGAAGCTCGTCGGACAGGTTCGTCTGCTCGAGGAACTCGCGGATCTCCTTCGCGACCACGCGGAAGAGGCCGTTCTTCGTCTCGTCGATCTGGGAGAAGAGGTAGGTCGCGATCTCCTTGGGGAGCTTGCGCTCCAGGATGAAGTTGCGAACCGAGTCGTCCGTCTTGCCCAGGCGTTCGAGGCCCGCCTCGACGCCGCGGCGGATGAGGTCTGGCAGGAGGCCCTCCAGGCCGCGGCGGGGCTCGTCGCGGTCGTCCTCCCCGTCGAGCTCTTCTTCGGGGAGGTCGGTCTCGGACTCGGGTCTGGTCATGACGAGGGGAAGCATACTATGACGCGCCCGTGACGCAGGAAACGCGCCAGTACTATGACGACTTCGCCGGGTGGTACGAGAAGGAGCGGGGGCGCGGGTACCACGCGATGATCGACCGTCTGCAACTCGAGGTCGTGCGCGATCTCGCCGCCGGCGCGAAGGTCCTGGAGGCCGGTTGCGGGACGGGCCTCTTGCTCGAGGGCGTCGCGTCCTGCGCGAGCCGGGCGTTCGGCTGCGACCTGTCACCCGGCATGATCCGCAAGGCCCACGACCGGGGGCATCCGGTCGCCGTCGGGTCGGTCACGAGCCTGCCTTTCGCCGACGCCTCGTTCGACCTGTGCTACTCGATGAAGGTCCTCGCACACGTGCCGGACTTGACGGGGGCGCTCTCGGAGATGGCGCGGGTGACCCGCCCGGGGGGGCACGTCGTCTTCGACTCCTACAATCCCTTCTCGCTGCGCTACCTTGCAAAGAGCCTCGCGGGTCCGCAACGGATCTCCGAGGCGCGCGACGAGGGCCAGGTCTTCACGCGCTGGGAGCCGGCGTGGGAGATCCGCCGGATGGTCCCGCCCGGGCTCGTCCACGTACGGACCCGCGGCGTCCGGATCGCGACCCCTGCCGCCGCCGCGTTCAAGGTGCCGGGACTGGGCGCGCTCCTGGATCGGGTGGAGGGTCTCCTGGCGGACTCGCCGTTGCGCTGGTTCGGGGGGTTCCTGGTGCACGTGTATCGGAAGGACCCGTAGAAGCAGAAGCAACAGGAGACAGGCAACAGGCAACAGGCAACAGGCAACAGGCAATGAAAGTCGCCTGCTTGGCTGCGAGTCCGGGCGGCCGGCGGGCAAGGCGAGCGGTGCCGACTGAGCGTTCTTTCGATTGCCTGTTGCCCGTTGCCCGTTGCCTGTTGCCTGTCTCCTGTCTCCTGTTGCTTCTCGTCTTTGGTCGTACACTTGCAGTCCGATGTCCCGCGATCGCGTCCTGGTGGTCGACGACGAACCAGGGATGCGCCGGATGCTGGAGGTCATGCTCCGCAGGGAGGGATTCGACGTGGACGCGCTGGACGGCGGCGCGGCGGCCCTGGCCCGCATCGCGAGCGCCGAGCCGTACGATCTCGTGCTCACCGACCTCGTCATGCCCGGGGTCGGCGGGCTCGAGGTGCTCTCGAAGGCGAAGGAGCGCGATCCGGCGACGGAGGTGATCGTGATCACCGCGTACGCGACGACCGAGGCCGCGGTCGAGGCGATGCGCCGGGGCGCGTACGACTACGTGCAGAAGCCCTTCTCGGTCGACGAGATGAAGGTCACCGTCGACAAGGCGCTCGAGAAGAACCACCTGCGCCGCGAGAACGTCGATCTGCGCGCGCGGGTGTCCGGGCGCTGGCGACTCGGGGACCTGCTGGGCAAGAGCCCCGCGATGCAGCGGGTGATCGAGGTGATCCGGCGCGTCGCGCCCACGCCGTCGAGCGTGCTTCTGACCGGGGAGAGCGGGACGGGCAAGGAGCTCGTCGCGGGAGCGATCCACACGCTCACCTGCGAGGCACGGGGCGTCGACGCACCATTCGTCGCAATCAACTGCGCCGCGATCCCGGCGTCCTTGATGGAGGCGGAGCTGTTCGGCCACGAGAAGGGAGCCTTCACGGGCGCGACGCACGCGCGCGAGGGGATCTTCCGCGCAGCGCACGGCGGGACGCTCTTCCTCGACGAGATCTCCGAGATGCCCAGGGCCCTGCAGCCCACGCTGCTGCGGGTCCTGCAGGAGAAGAAGGTCCGTCCCGTGGGGGCGAGCGCGGAGGAGGAGGTCGACGTGCGCATCGTCGCTGCGTCGAACCGCGACCTCGACGCGGCAGTCGCGAGCGGCGAGTTCCGCGAGGACCTCTTCTACCGGCTCAACGTGATCCGGATCGTCCTGCCGCCCCTGCGCGACCGGCGCGAGGACGTTCCCTTGCTCGCCGAGGCGTTCGCGGCGAGGTTCGCGCGCTCGCAAGGCAAGGGAGGGGCGCGGCTGTCGCCCGGGGCCCAGAGGAGGCTTACGACGCTGTCCTTCCCCGGGAACGTCCGCGAGCTCGAGAACCTGATGGAGCGGGCCGTCACCTTGTCGGCCGGGGGCGAGATCGGCGAGGACGCGATCCTGCCGGACGAAGGTCGTGCGCCGCCCGTCGGCGAGGCAGTCGCCGCCGCGGTGATCGCCGAGTGCGGCATCGACCTCGAACGCGAGCTCGCGGAGACGGAGAAAAAGATGCTCGTCGCCGCGCTCGACCGGGCAGAGGGCGTGCAGACGCGTGCTGCGAAGCTGCTCGGAATAACGTTTCGATCGATGCGCTATCGGCTCCAGAAACATGGGCTCGAAACGGCGGAGCCGGGCGACGACCCCGCCGCTGCCACGGAACGTCAGTCGGAGTGACGAAAATCGTCACTTCGATCCCCAGCGAAAGGTGAGGATCATGAAAAACACCAATGATGTTCAGGTAGATAAGCGCTGGAACGGAGGTTGCTTTGCTTCGGCTCCGGTGAATCGTTCGCAGCGCGGATTCACGCTGGTCGAACTGATGATGGTCGTCGTCATCCTCGGGACGCTCAGCGTCGTGGCGATGATGGGCTTTCGCCAGTTCACCCGGCGGGCCCGCGCGAGCGAGGCGTACACGATGATCAGCGAGGTCCGTCTGCGGGAGGAGCAGTACAAGGCGGAGTTCGGGCAGTACGCGGCGGCCGCGCTCCACCCGGCGGCCGTTCCGCCCCCGGAAGGCGCCGGATGGGGCGTCGTCCCACCCGCGGACTGGACGGCCGTAGGCGCGCGCCCCGATGGCGTCACGCACTTCCAGTACGAGGTGCTGACTGGCGCTCCGGGTGAGGCGCTCCCGGGCGGAATCCCGTGGGATCCGGATCCGCCGAACGAGTTCTGGTTCGTGGTGCACGCGCAGGCGGATCTCGACGACGACGGGACGCCCTGCCAGTTCGAGGGGTACAGCGCATCGAAGGAAGTCTGGGTGAACCCCGGGGACGGGACCTTCGAGCACGAGACGATGTGAAGCAAGAAAGTGTGGCGCGGTCCGCTGGCCGCGTGGGGACAACGACTGCAACGAGGAGGAGGAGCAGAACATGAATCGGAAGAGACAGAACCTTCGCGGTTTCACCCTCATCGAGCTGATGATCGTCGTGGCGATCATCGGAATCCTCGCGGCGGTCGCGATCCCCGCGTTCGTCAAGTACATGCGCCGCTCCAAGACCTCGGAAGCCGAGGAAATGCTGGCCTTCATCTTCCGAGCGACGAGCGTCTACTACACGCAGGAGCGTCCGCTGCAGGGCGCCGCGGGTCGCGCGGCGGGCGGCGCGCCGGCAGTGCAGTGCATCCCGGCGACGGGCGGTCCGGATCCGGCCGCGCTCGTGGCGGGCGGCGATCGCCAGACGCTCGACTTCCAGGGCGCCGGCGCGGCCGGGCAGTCGACGTGGATCTCGATCGACTTCCAGATCGGCGACCCGATCTACTACCAGTACACCTTCGCCGACTCGGTCGACGCTTGCAACGTGGTCGACGTGCCGGCGTTCACCGCGCGCGCCGAGGGCGACCTCGACGGCGACCTCTCGACGAGCCTTTTCGAGCGCGCCGCGTTCGCCAACCCCCAGGCGGAGCTCGAAGGCTCGAACGGTCTCTTCATCACGCAAGAGACCGAGTAACCCCTTACAACCCCAAGAGAGGGGTCCGGAATGTCTCCCCGCCTCGGTAGGTGCCAGTCCCACAGCGGCTTCACGCTCATCGAGCTCATGATCGTCGTCGCGATCATCGGGATCCTGGCGGCCGTCGCAATCCCCGCGTTCGTCAAGTACATGCGGCGGAGCAAGACCTCCGAGGCGGAGGAGATGCTGGCCTTCATGTTCCGGGCCGGCGCCACCTACTACATGCGGGAGCACGCGATGCAGGGCGCGGCGGGGCGGGCCACGCTCGGTGCGTCCCGCCTGACGCAGTGCATCCCGACATCGGCGGGCCCGACTCCCCTCGCACCCACGCCGGGGGGAGGGCGCCAGACCGTGTTCTTCCACGACGTGGGAACGCCAGGCGCCTCGACGTGGACCGCGCTCGACTTCCACTCGGGTGACCCCCTGTACTTCGTCTACGAGTTCGCCGACTCGCCGGACGCATGCGCCATCAGCGACGTGCCGGCGTTCACCGCGCGCGCCCGGGGGGACCTCGACGGAGACGGGACGCTGAGCCTGTTCGAGCGGGCGGCGTTCGCGACGCCGCAGGCCGAGATGGAAGGGTCCAACGGTCTGTACCAGGAACGCGAGACCGAGTAGCCTTTTCCTCGCTGCGACCCTCGATTCTCCGCCACGCATTCCCGATCGCGCTCGCCGCGGCCCTCGTCCCTGCGATGCTGCTGTCGAGGCTCGAGGCGAGGCTGCACGCCCTCGGCACGCAGCGCGTGGAGGACCTCTACTACCTCCCGGGACCCACGGCTCTGCGCCTGCTCTCCCTCGGCCACCGCGAGGCTGCTGCGGACCTGGTCTGGGCGCGCTCGCTCGTGTACTTCGGCGAACAGATCGCGCTGCGCGGCCGGCTCGAGTACTTGACCGATCACGTGGACGCGGTGATCGGGCTCGATCCGGCCTTCCGGGACGCGTACGTCTGGGCCTCGGTCGTCACCGTGTACAACAGCCGCTACATCACGCGGCGCTCCATCGAGACCTCGAACCGATATCTGGAGCTGGCGCTGGAGCAGTTTCCGCGGGACGGAAACCTCATGGAGCTCCTCGCGTTCAACTACGCGATCGAGATGCCCGTGCACGCGCGGGATCCGGGGGAGAAGGACACATTCCGGCGCAAGGCCGCACAGCTGTACGCGCGCGCGAGCCGGATGCCCGGATCCGCGCGCACGGCGGGGTTCATGGCGGTCGAGATGTACACGAAGGCGGGGATGCAGAAGCTCGCGGAGCAGCACCTGCGGCAGCTCTACGTGTTCTCCAACGACGCGCAGGTACGGCGGCGGGCCGAAGCACGCCTCATGGACCTGGTCGGCGAAGAGGAGGCCGAGGACGCCCTCGCCGAAGGCCGGGCGCTCTTCGAGGGATGGCGGCGGGAGTACCCGTACATCCCACCCGATCTGTACGTGCTTACAGGCCCGAGGTTCGGGCTCGCAGATCGCGACGGCGCCGAAGAGCCGCAGGCCGACGCCGGTCCGGACGCAGCGCCCGGCGATCCGTGACGCGCGCGGGCCTCTGGCTCGGCGGCGCCGCCACGGCCTTCTATCTCGTCGCGGCGGCGCCGGGGGGCGTCTGGTACGACACGCAGGAGCTGTCGGCCGCGGCGTTCCGGCTCGGCGTCTCCCATCCGCCGGGGCAGGCCCTCTACTCGGTGATCGGGAAGGCAGCGACGCTCGTCCCCTTCGGGTCCGTGCAGATGAGGACGAACTGGCTCTCCGCGCTCGCGGCCGGCGCGGCGATCGCCGCGCTCTTCGCCGTCGCCCGGAAGATGAGCCTGGCGCTGGGCGCCGCGGAGCGGACGGCGTCCATCGCGGGCATCGGCGCAGCCGCGGCCCTCGCGACGAGCGACGTGCTGGTCGGGCAGGCCACGCGGACGGAGGTGTACGCCCCCGCGTTCCTGCTGTTTCTCCTGGGCCTGCACGAGGCAATCGCCTGGTTTGCCGGGCCGCGGGACGCGCGGCGCCTCGCCGCGGCCGGAGTCCTCGCGGGGCTCGCCGCGACGCTCCATCCGCCGGCGGGGATCTCGGTCGCGCTGGCGACCGCGTGGATGGCGCTTCTGGCCGAGCCCCGCGCGGCGCTGCGTCCGCGGGGAGTCGTGCTCGCATTTGCCGGCGTCGGGGTCGGGCTCCTGCCGCTCCTCCTGCTCTTCCTGCGATGCCGCGGGGACCTCCAACCCTGCTGGGTCGTCGAGATGACGCCCGCGGAGTTCCTCCGGTACGTCGCGGGCCGCGGCTACTCCCACAACCTGCAGACCGGCGGTGCCGCGGCGACGGCGGCGGGCGACGCGCTCCTGTTCATACTGAGGCGAACGGGCTTCGTTCCGGCGGCCCTGCTCTCGGCCGCTGCGTTGTGGGCGGCGCTGCGCCCCCGCGCGCAAGGGCGCTGGGGCGCGGCGTATCTGGGCGCGTTCCTCTTGCCGCTGCCGCTGCTCGCCGTGATGGCCTTCGAGGAGGCGAACCCGGACATCCACGGCTACCTCCTGCCCGCCTTCGGGATGCTGCTCGCGGGCGCCGTGGCGGCGACGAGCCGGTTCGTGATCCGGACCGCGCCGCTCGTCGTCGTCCTTGCCCTCGGCGTCGTGGGTCCCACGGCGCTTGCGAGCAGGACGGCGAGCGTCGTCCGGACCCGGTACGTACTTCCCGACCTGTACCAGGAGGCCGCCTTCTCGGAGCCCCCGTCGCGTGCGCTCCTGCTCACCTCGTCCGACCAGATGTACCTGAGCGCGCTCCACGCGCAGGCGGTGGAGGGGGACCGGCCGGACCTGCTCGTGATGGCGGAGGGCCTGTGCGGGACGAAGCGACACTGGCAGGACGCCCGGCGCAGGCGTCCGTGGATGTCGATCGATCGCGCGCGGCCGAGGCCGGCGGCCACGATGCAGACCGCCTACGCCGGGGCGGCGCTCGATCTCGCCGAGGGCCATGCCGCGCGGATCGCGGAGAGCCCGGCCTGGGGGCGCGGGAAAGCGGTGTCGCTCGGTCTCGTCTTCGATCTGGATGCGGCGAGCCAGAGCGCCGACGCGCCCGCTCCGGCCCAGCTCGTCCGGGAGTTCGACCGGCATCGATCCCGCTACGCCGACGGGGGCGATCGCGTCTACCGGATCGTGCGGCAGCGTCGTGCGGCCGCGATGCTGCTTCGCGGGCGGGTCCGCGCGGCCGTGCGCGAGCTGCTCGCGGCCCTCTGGGAGCTGTCGCCGCGAGATCGTGCGGCCGTCCTCGCGCTTCCCGAGCGGGTGGGCACGATCCTGCCGGAGCCCGGCCTGCGCGGGATCGACGTGCCGTGGATCAGCGACGAGCACGCCGTGCGCTACCAGCTCGCGTCGCTCGCGTTCCAGGTCGGCCGCTCCGACCTCGCGGCGAGGGTTCTGTTGCCGAGCTACCGGAAGGGCAACGCGTTCGCGGCCCTCTTGCTCGCCGACATCCTCGCGCGAGACGGCCGGTTCGACGAGGCCCGGCGCGGATACCGCGCGATGCTCGTGGCGCACCCGGAGAAGGCCGCGCTCGCACGGCTCGGCCTCGCGCTGCTGGAGTCCTACCAGGGCAACCGCGCCGCTGCGCGCAGGCACCTTCGCGCCGCGCAGAAGGCGGAAGGGGCGGGGGAGATAGCGGAGCATCTGGGCGCCGCGAAGCGGTTCGTGGAGAGAAGCGGAAGAGCAACAGGAGACAGGCAACAGGCAACAGGCAACGGGCAATGAAAAAAAACCCGGCCGGTGGCTCGGGCCCCCATTGCCTGTTGCCTGTTGCCTGTTGCCTGTTGCCTGTCTCCTGTTGCTTCTAAGGTGCTCGACGTTCGTCCTACCCGCCGGTGAGGTCCTTCGTGACCGTCGTGTTCTCGTTCGCGCGGACGCGGACGCGGAAGGACGCGCGGATGCCGAACTGGTCGTTGATGCAGGTGACCTGGTGGTTGCCGGCCGGAACGGCGAAGCGGATGACGGGCGTGTTTCGGACGAAGCGTCCGTCGATGTAGACCTGCGACCAGGGGCGCGTCTGGATCGAGACGAAGCCCTGGCCGCCCCCCGCCGCGGGCTGGGCGGCTCCTCCTCCTCCTCCGCCACCGCCGCGTGCGGGGCGCTTGGCGCGGCCGGCGGACGCGACGCGCTCCGACTCGGTGAGCGTGACGGCGACCTCGACCTCGTCCTGGCCCGCGGGGAGGGTCACCGCCTGTTCGATGTCCTCGTGTCCGCGCTTCTCGAACCGCAGCCGGTAGGTCCCCGTCGGCGAGACCGCGTGCTCGAGGGGTGTCTCGGCGCGCAGCTTCGTCGATCGCTCGCCTTCGACGAGGGTCACGGCGGCGCCCGCCGGCGTCGACGAGATTTTCAGCAAGACCTCGCGCAGGACCAGGACTGCCTTCGGGAGCGACACCATCTGCCCCGCCGTGACGTCGACCTCCGTCGTCCACGGCGCGAACCGCGTCCCCTTCTCCACCTTGACGCGGTGCCGCCCGGGCGTCAGGTCGCGGACCGCGAACGGCGACGATCCGGGGATCTCGCGATCGTCCACGAAGAGCTTCGTCCCGGCGGCCGGGTCCGTCTCGAGCGAGATCCCGGTACCGCCCATCGCGACTTCCGGGCCCGTGGTCGTCCCGGGGACGCCGAAGCTGCCCGACGTGCCGGGCATCCCGCCCGCCGCGGCGAACGGGTCTGCGGTACCCACGCCACCTTCTTGCCCCGGTGCAATGAACAGGAAGTACGACGCGGCGCCTCCTCCGAGGATCATGAGGATCGCGAGGAACGCATAGACGCCCGTGCGGGACTTCTGCGCGGGCGCGGCGACGGGCGCGGCGGGCGGGGCGATGTCGAACGTGGCCGGCTTCGACAGACGCGGAGGCGGCGCAGTCGCCGGGGGCGCGTACGCAGGCGCCGGCTGCGCGGCGGCCGCGGCAGACGGCCGCGAGAGCGCGGGCGCGGACTTGGGCGCCTGCTGCGCCGGTGCGCCCGGAGGAGGCGCGAGCATCGCGGCGCCCACCATGCCGATGTCCTTGTCGTAGACTTGGGTGGCGAGCTCTTCCTCGTCCCAGTCCATGTCGAGGCCGCCGTCCCCAGCGGGCGTCGCCGCTTTTCCGCCGGCGAGGTCGGGAGGCAGTGCGCCAGGGGCCTGGGCGAGCGCCGCGGCGGCCGCCGGAGCGGCCATGCCGAGCATCGTCTGCTTGGCCGACGCCGCAGGGGCGACGGCCACGTGCGCCGCGGGCGGCGGCGCGGGCGCAGCGGAGGGAATCGTCGTGCGCGGGGCCTGCGAGGGACGCGGCGGCGGCGGCGGGGGAGGCGGCGGCGGGCCGCCCGCGCTGCGGCGAACCTCCTGTGCGGGCGCCTGCACCTCCTCGACCTCGAGGTCGAACATCCCGAGGGTCGGCGAGGCCTTCGCCTCGATCTTGCTGCTCGCCTGGTCCTTCTGCGCCTCCTTCGCGATCTCGTCCGCGAAGGCCTTCTTCATGTAGCCGGCGAGGTCCTTGCGCTGGAAGAAGTTGCCCGACGTGTACATGAACGACTGCAGGTCGTCGTGAAGCTCCATGGCGGTCGCGTACCGATCCTCGACGTCCTTTGCGAGCGCCTTCAGCGAGATCGCCTCGAGCTCCTCCGGGATGCGCGGGTTGTACGTCGACGGCGGCATCAGCTCGACGTTGCGAACCTTCTCGATCGTCGAGAAGTCGCTCTCTCCGACGAAGAGGCGCTCCCCGGTCAGGAGCTCGTAGAGCACGATGCCGACGGAGAACACGTCGCTGCGGCGGTCGAGCGGAAGGCCACGGACCTGCTCGGGCGACATGTACCCGAACTTGCCCTTGAGGATCCCGGCCTGCGTCTTGCCCGCGCGCGAGGCGGCCTTGGCGATCCCGAAGTCGATCAGCTTCACCTCGCCGTCGTACGAGACGAGCACGTTCTGCGGCGAGACGTCGCGGTGGATGAGCTGCAGCTCGCGGCCCGTCGCGTCCTTCTTGTTGTGCGCGTAGTCGAGGCCTTCGCAGACCTTCATCACCGAGTAGCAGGCGAGCGGGATCGGCAAGGGCTCGCCGCGCTTGCGGGCGCGGTCGAAGATCGCGCGCAGATCGCGGCCGTGGACGAACTCGAGCGCGATGAAGAAGGCGTCCGCGACCTTGCCGAGATCGAAGATCTGCGCGATGTTGGCGTGCGTGAGTTGCACGGCCAGCTTCGCCTCTTCGATGAACATCTCGATGAAATCCTGGTCCTCCGCGATGGAGGGCAGGATTCGCTTGACCGCGACGATACGCTCGAAGCCCTCGACGCCGTAGGTCTTCGCCTTGAAGACCTCCGCCATGCCGCCGACGTTGATGCGGTCGAGCAGCGTGTACTTCCCGAACGGAATCGGATTCTTCAAATGCGCGCCCTCCGGTACCCGTGCCGGCCCGTGAAGTGGCCCGTGTACAACGACACCCGGCGCCCCGTCAACGTTGGCCCGTGCTAACCCATTGTAACTCAAGGGGAGTCCTTGGCGTTTGGGCGGCGTTCGTAGCCTGCGCGCCCGCCGGGGGCGGAATCGACGCGGTGGTGGCCCGTTTCGACGTCCGGCAGGACCGCTACGAGCCCGGCGTGGAGCGGATCGAGACCCTGTCGGACGCCTCGGAATTGCGGGGGTCCGCGGCGACGATCCATGCGCGGGGCAAGGCTCCGATGGATGTGCCCGAGGACCTGACGCGGGAGGAGGCCGAGGAGATCCTGCGCGGTCGATTCACGCGAGACCGGGGCGATCCGGTCCGCCCGAATCTGGCCCGGTCGAGTGGGATCGTCGTCGCGCGCGACTACGAGTCGTTCTCGCTGCTCACGCTGTACCACCACCTCGAATCGGCCGAAGGATTCCTGCAGGACGCCGGTGCCGAGGCCTCGGAGGTCGCGCGGCTCGACGTCCTGTACCTACCGGAATTCACCCAGGAGGGCGCGGTCGTCGTCGACAACTTCTTCTACGTGCATGGAGCACGTGTCCTCGGCGCGCTCGCGCTCGACCGGCTAGGCGACGTGCCGCTCGTACAGAACGAGGGCGTCGTCGCCCACGAGGTGATGCACTGCCTGTGGGACGCGCGCGTTCTCGACGCCGAGGCGACGTTCCGGAGGCTCGAAGACGGGACGCACGGCGAGCCCGCGACCGACTGGCGCGCGATCAACCTGCTCGATGGGACGTCGGAGGGAGTCTCCGACTTCATCGGTGCCGCGGTGAGTGGGGACGCGGACTTCATACGGCACAGCGTCCCGGAGCACCTCCAGCCCTTCCCGCGGGGGATCGCCGAGCCCGTCGTTCTCGAACGCGACTGGATCGACGGCTACGCGGACACCAGGTACCGGGTCGGAACGACGATAGCGTCGGCGCTGTGGCGGACGTCCGAGGACCACGCGCTCGTCGCCGAAGCGCTGGTGGCGGCGCTGTCGGACTTCGGCGCGCGGCTGCAGGTCGAACCGCCGTGGCTCGATGTGCCCGCGTCGTTCGGACCCGCGTGGCTCCTCGAGCCCATCGCGGGGCGACTCGACGGGGCTACCCGTGAAACCTTCTGCGAGATCGTTCGCGGCGAGCTCGCTGCGATCGCAGAGCACGTGCCGGCGTGCGCACTCTGAGCGTCGCCCTGCTGGCCTTCTCCGCGTGCGCGCCGTCCGCGGCCCGCGCGGAAACGGGCGCGGCGATGCTGTCCGTCGCGCCTCGGATCGAGCCGGATCCGCTCGGCGGCGTGCTCGCAGACGCCGACTACGGGCTCGCCGGCGTCCTGACGAGGTGGCGGCCGCTCTGCTTCGGCGGGCGGATCGCGATCGACCCCGACTCGGCCGGCGAGGGCACGAGCGAGGTCCGCGCGGTCGACGTCCCGTTGCTCGTCTCCGCCGGCTGGTGCTCGCCCGGCGAACGGTCGTTCATCTTCCCTTGGCTCGGTGGAGGTGCGACCTTTTCGTGGATCACGACCGAGGTGGCGGGAGTCTCCCGGACCGACTTCGCCCCCGTCCTGCTCCTGGCTATGGGCGTGGACGTCGTTGCCCGATGGAAGTCGCTCGCCGGGCTCGTGGGCCTGGCCGCCGACCTGTCGAACGAGCGCTGGGGCGTGAGCCTTCGGCTCGGCCTCGGGACGTTCGGTTGACGTTCAGCCCACGTCGTATTTGAGCAGCTTGCAGTCGATCGGGCCGTTGAAGAGCGACTGGCGCATCGTCGGTCGCACGCGGAAGGCCCACTCGACGTCCGGCGATCCGGAGAGCAGGCAGATCGTGTGGCCCCGCAGGCCGAGAAGTGTCTGGGCCATGCCACGGTAGAGGTCCTTCGCGCCGGAGATTCGCTCGCCGTAGGGAGGGTTCGACACCACGAAGCCGGGAGGGGAGAGGGGCCGCAAGGCGGTGACGGGCGCGAGGGAGACGCGGACGTGGGCGCCTGCGCCCAGAGCGTTCTTCCGGGTGAGCTCGATGGCGCGGGGATCGAAGTCGCTCGCGAAGACGTCGGGGCCGTCCGGAAGCGCGGCCGCTTCGGCCTCGGCTCGCAGCTCGGCGAACTTGCTGCGGAGCGCGTCGTCGGCGGAAGCCCACCGCAGCGCGCCGAATCGGTCCCGTCCAAGTCCCGGAGCGACGCCGCGCGCCCACAGGTCGGCCTCGATCGGGATCGTTCCGGACCCGCACATCGGATCGCACAGCGGGACCTTGCGATCCCAGCCGGACAGACGCAGAACGGCCGCCGCGAGCGTCTCGCGCAGCGGCGCCTCCAGAGCATCGGCGCGCCAGCCGCGGCGATGGAGCGACTCGCCCGACACGTCGAGGTGGACGGTCGCGTGGTTCTTCGCGAGGTGGACGACGATGCGGACGTCGGGGTCCTTCGCGTCGACGGACGGCCGCGCCGTCGACGAACCCCGGATCCGGTCGACGATCGCGTCCTTCGTCTTGCGCGCGACGTAGCCGTCGTCCGTCAGCGCGCTCTGCTTGCAGGAGGCGGACACCGCGAGGGTCTGGCGCGGAGAGACGTGGGGGGCCCAGTCGATCGCGTGGACGCCCTCGTACAGAACGTCGCGATCGGGTGCGTCGAACTCGCCGACCTGCACCAGGACGCGCAGCGCGATGCGCGACCACAGGCAGGCCCGCAGCGCCTCGGCGAGGTCGCCTTCGAAGCCGACCCCGCCGCGGGTCGCGCGCACGCGCCGGAACCGCAGTTCGCGCAGTTCGTCTCGAAGTGCGCCCTCGGTGCCGGCCGCGGCGGTCGCGAAGAGAATCATCCGGGGGTGGAACTACAACAGGAGACAGGAAACAGGAAACAGGCAATGGAGACCGCGGCTATCATGAAGCAATGGCATCCCTGGCGATGATCTGGTGGCTGGTCGCGTGCGGCGGAGGGGACTCGGAGACCGGGGACGACGCCGACGCCGACGCCGACACCGACACCGACACCGACACCGACACCGATTCGGGCACGGGCACGGGCACGAGTACCGACACGAGTACGGACACGGGGACGCGGGGACGGGGGTGCGACGACCCCGATCCCAACTGGCTGCTGTGCGAGGACTTCGAGAGGGGCGGCGGAGACTGGGACGCATGGGCCGACGGGTCGGCGTTCCTCGACAGCCCGGGTTTCGACGACCGCGGACGCGTCACGCTGTCGGCGGACGATCCGCACGGCGGCGCGTGGGCGGCGCACATGCCGCATGCGGCCTCGAGCGGTTACGAGGGCGCGAGCCTGGACTGGTACGCCTGCGACGGCGCGCCCGCCACGAACTGCCCGCTGCGCAGCTTCGACACGCTCTACTTCCGCGTGTTCGTCCGGTTCGCCGAGGACCACCGCCTCGTCCACCACTTCCTCTCGATCGGCGGCAGCCAGCCGGACGACTTCTGGTACCACGGCACCGCAGGGTGCCTGCCGAACGGCGAGCTCGACATGGGCACGACGGTCGACTTCCACGAAGGAAACCACGAGAGCTTCTTCTACACCTACCACCCGGACATGGCCTGCGACGTCGAGTGCCAGCGCTACGCGGACGAGGACGCGATCTGCCAGGGGTGCCTCGACCGCGGCCTGCCGACCTGCACCGAGCAGGGCCAGTGCTGCTGGGGCGAGAACCTCGAGCCCGATCCGCCGGTGCCGCTGCCGGTCGGTCCGTGGGTGTGCCTGGAGATGGCGATGAGCGCGAACACGCCGGGCGAGCCCGACGGGTCGATCGAGTACTGGGTGGACGGCGCTTCCGGCCACCGCGTCGAGGGGCTGCTCTTCCGGACGAGCCCGACCCTCGCGCTCAACCGCGCGCGCATCCAGCACTACGTGACGACCGAAGACGCGGCCGGGCACAGCAACCGCGTGTGGTTCGACGACGCCGTGGTGTCGACGGAGCCCATCGGCTGCGACTAACTTAGTGCTCGATTCCGGAAATACCCGGAAATACGAAGACGAGTCACCGCGGAGTACGCAGAGGCCGCAGAGACGAAGACACTCTGCGATCTCTGCGTGCCCTGCGGTGAACGAATACGTCACCGAACTTGCGGAAGGGAGTGCTTAGCCAACGTGGACGCGGCTGCGAGGCTGAGGAAGCCGCTCGAGCGGACGATCGCGGACGGCCACCCGTGGATCTTCCGCGACGCGTTCGCGGATCTGCGGGCGGCGCCGGGAACGGTCGTGACGGTCGTCGATCGTTCGGACCGGTTCGTCGCGCGGGGGATCGCGGATGGGGGGCCCATCGGCGTGCGGGTGTGGACGACCCGGGACGAACCGCTCGACGACGATCTGCTCGGCCGCCGCATCGCCGGCGCCGCGGCGATGCGCGTCGGGATCGTCCCGCCGGAAACGGACGCCTACCGGCTGATCCACGGGGAGGGCGACCGGATGCCGGGTGTCGTGTGCGACGTGTACGGGGCGGTGGCCGTGCTCGCGCTCGACGGCGAGGGTGCAATCGCCTGGCAGGGCCGGTTCGTCCAGGCGACGACGTCCACGCTGCGTGCCCTGGGCATCGAGACCCTCCTCGTGCGGATGGGGCGTCGCGGCGCGCGGGTCGTCGAGACGGCCTGGGGAACGGCGCCCGAGGTCGCCGTGCGCGTGCGCGAGCACGGCCGGACGCTCGTGGCGGATCCGGTGCGCGGACAGAAGACAGGCCTGTTCCTCGACCACCGCGAGAGCCGCCGGCGCGTCTTCGAGATCGCGCGGGGGCGGCGCGTGCTGGACCTGTACGCATACACGGGCGGGTTCTCGGCCGCGGCGGGGCTCGGAGGCGCCGCGCACGTGACGACGGTGGACTCGGCGCCCGTGGCGATCGATCTGGCGCGCGAGACCTGGCAGGCGAACGGGCTCGATCCCGCGAAGCAGGAGGCGGCGACGTGCGACGTTCCCGAGTGGCTCGCCGGGGCGCGGGGAACGTACGACCTCGTGATCGCGGACCCGCCGAGCTTCGCGCCGAGCGAGAAGGCCGTTCCGCGTGCGCTCGCGAGCTACCGGGCGCTGCACGAGGGCGTCCTGCGAAAGCTGGCTGCGGGCGGCCTGTACCTGGCGGCATCGTGCTCGAGCCACGTGGGGTGGGACGCGTGGAGCGCTGCGTTGCAGAGCGGGGCGCGCCAGGCCGGCAGGACGGTGCAGCTTCTGGAGCGGTGGGGCGCGCCGGCCGACCATCCGCGGCTGCTCGCGTTTCCCGAAGGCGATTATCTCGACGTGGCGCTCATGCGAGTGGTGGAGTAGAAAAAAGGCGTGCGTGGCTTGGCAATCGTCGCGTGTCTCGTGGCGGGCGCGTGCTCGGGGACGGCGAAGTACATCGTCCGGGCCGACCAGCTGGAGCAGGCGCGTGCGATGAAGCGGTCGGGGACGCGGGACGTCTCGCTCGCCGCCGTGCACGCGGACGGCTACGGCACGTACATCCGGCTCGACGAGATCGTGCACGGCGAGACGGTCAACCCCGCGACGAACCGGCGCTGGGTGCTGGTGCACGACACGCGCGAGGACATGGGCTTCGCGGGGCGGCTCATGTTCGTCGGCGGGGGCGTGGTCGGGTACTTCGGCCTGCTCGCCGCGTCCGCGGCGCTCGCGGAGGACGGCGGCGGCGCCAAGGCGGCGCTGCTCCTCGGCATCCCGGGCGCGGTGTGCCTGGCGGGGCTGGCGCTGGTTCTTCTGGCGGAGGACGACCTCGGCCCCGAAGTCCCCGCCCCCACCCCCGGCCTCCCCGCCCGCGCAGATCCGGGGACACGCTCCCCCCTTCCAACTAACTGATATCATTCATTGTTACGTGGTAAATCCCCACGGGCGAGGAACGGCGCTCCGGGCCAGACCCGCGGGGAAATGCCACGAAAACATGAATGATATCAGTTAGTTGGAAGTGGGGAGCGTGTCCCCTATATGAAACTCGACGCGGCGGTTCTTCTGGCGGCCGGCGGGGGTGTCGTTCGAGTCGATGGGGCGGGTCTCGCCGAAGCCCTGCGCCTCGAGACGCTCGGGATCGACGCCGTGCTCCACGAACCACCGCATCACGCTGCGCGCGCGGCGTGCCGACAGGTCGAGGTTGCGGGCGTCCGGTCCGCGGTCGTCCGTGTGGCCCTCGATGCGCAGGCGGATCCCGGGGTTCACGCGCAGGATCGCGACGATCTCCTCGAGGATCGGGAAGGACGGCGGCAGGACGGCGTCTCGGTTCGGCCTGAACTCCACGCGTTCGAGGATCACGATCTGCATGCCCTCGATCCGGACGGTGCGCGGGCAGCCGTCGGTCCCCGGCGCGCCCGGCGCCGTCGGACAGCGGTCGATGGAGTCGGCCACGCCGTCCTGGTCGTTGTCCGGATCGGGCACGCCGTCCTCGTCCTCGAACCCGTCGCGGTCCTCCGGAGCGAGCGGGGCGCGGTCGTCCGTGTCGGGGACCTCGTCCCCGTCGTTGTCCGGATCGGGGACGCCGTCCGCGTCCTGGTAGGCGTCCACGTCTTCCGGGTCGTTCGGTGCGCCGTCGCGGACGTCCGGGACCTCGTCCCCGTCGTCGTCCAGGTCGGGGCAGCCGTCGTCGTCCGCGAACCGATCGAGGTCCTCTGCTTCGCGGGGGCACCGGTCGTCGTCGTCCAGGATCCCGTCGCCGTCGGCGTCGGCAGGGCCCGGTGGCGGCGGAGGCACCTCGGGGGGCGCCGGCTCGCCGAGAAGCTCGACGCTCCCGGAAAGTCCGAGCACCACGTACGTGGACGACGCGGCCTCGTCGGGGTCCTGTCCGTCCGCGAAGGCCGGGTCGTCCGGATCGTCCCACGCGCCCTCGATGACGTGGAAGAGACGAAGGTACGGGCCCACCGAAACGGGCCGGAAAAGAGAGGACTCGTAGCCGACGCCGAGGTCGAAGCCGAGGTTCGTGAGATTGAAGAAGTCGTGCAATCCGAGATCCGCGTCGACCCAGGCGTTGCCGTGAAGGTCCTGGTAAGCGTCCTCGCCGTCGAGAAAGCGCCAGCGGACGCCGACGGTCACGCCGCGATCCTTGTAGCCGTACTCGCCGACGCCCTCGACCGCCGGGAAGCCGGACCAGAAGAGACGCAGCTGCGGGGCGACGGGCCAGCCGTCGGGCTGCAGGTCGGCCGACAGGTTGCCGTCCCAGCCCAGGCTTCCCTGCTCCTCCGAGTACGCGTCTGCGACGTAGCCCGCGGCGGGCATCGCGAGCCCGAGCTCGCCGTGCAGGTTCAGCATGCCGCTCTCGGCCCACGCCGAGGCCGGCGGCTCCAGGAGGCACGCCAGCAAGACGATGCGCCGGGTCATCTCTTGTCGATCGCCACGTAGTCGCGCGTCGTGTGGCCCGTGTAGACCTGCCGCGGCCGCCCGATCGCGCGCTTCGGATCTTCCATCATCTCCTTCCACTGCGCGATCCAGCCCGGGAGACGTCCGATCGCGAACATGACGGTGAACATGTCCAGAGGGATGCCCATCGCTCGGTAGATGATGCCGCTGTAGAAGTCGACGTTCGGATAAAGGTTGCGCTCGACGAAGTAGCTGTCGCGAAGCGCGACCTCCTCGAGATGCCGCGCGAGGTCGAGCAGCGGGTCCTTCACGCCGAGGTGGCGCAGGAGCCGGTCCGCCATCTCCCCCAGGATCTTCGCGCGCGGGTCGTAGCTCTTGTAGACGCGGTGGCCGAAGCCCATCAGCCGCTCGCCGGAGTTCTTGTCGCGGACGCGCGCGAGGAACGCCTGGTGGTCTCCGCCTCCGTCGTGCAGGCGCTGCAGCATCTCGATCACGGCCTGGTTCGCCCCCCCGTGCAGGGGGCCCCACAAGGCGAGGATCCCGGCGCTGATCGCGGCGTAGAGGTTCGCGCCGGAGGACCCGACCATGCGCACCGTCGACGTCGAGCAGTTCTGCTCGTGATCGGCGTGCAGGATGAGCAGAACGTTGAGCGCCTTGACCATCTCGGGATCCGGCTCGAACGGCTCGGCCGGGTTCGCGAACATCATGTGCAGGAAGTTCGCGCAGTACTGCAGGTCGTTGCGCGGGTACATGAACGGGTGCCCGAGCGACTTCTTGTAGCTGAACGCCGCGATCGTCCTCACCTTGGAGAGCAGACGCGGGATGTGGATGTCCGGGTCGGCGCGCGGGTCGAGGCAGTCCGGGTAGTAGGCGGACAGCGCGCACACCATCGACGAGAGGATCGACATCGGGTGTGCGGTCGACGGAAACCCGTCGAAGAAGTGGCGCATGTCCTCGTGGATGAAGCTGTGCCGCGTGAGGCGCTTGCGGAACCCGAGGAGCTGGTCCGCCGTCGGCAGTTCGCCGTAGATGAGCAGGTAGCTCGTCTCCACGAAGCTCGAGTGCTTCGCGAGCTGCTCGATCGGGATCCCACGGTAGCGCAGGATTCCCTTCTCTCCGTCGAGGTAGGTGATCGCGCTCGTCGTGGACCCTGTGTTCTTGTAGCCGGGGTCCAGCGTGACGTAGCCGGTGCGACTGCGCAGCTCGCTGACGTCGACCGCGTGCTCCCCCTCCGAACCGACGACCACCGGCAGGTCGAAGGACGTCCCGCCGAGTCCCACCTTCGCGACGCCGCTCATGGCCCCTTGAGTAGCGCGTTCGGGGGGGGTGAGACAACCGGCGGGGCAGGCGAGGGCACCCTGGTACGCTCGCGCCCGGTGCGCTGCGTCCGCGTGCGGGGGCCCCTGACGACCGCCTCGCTCGTCGCAACCGCCCTGCTCGCGTCCGGCCCCCTCTTTGCCCAGGAGGTCACGCCGCCGCGCCTGCTCTCGCAGCCCGCCCCGGCCTGGCCCGAGGGCGAACCCCCTCGGGAGGGCGTCGTGGTCGTCGACGTCCTCGTCGACGTCGACGAGGAAGGGACGGTCGTGGACGTCGTCGTCGACCAGGGAGTGTCCGCACGGATCGACGCGGCGGCGGTGGCCGCCGTCCGCGCGCTTCGGTTCGCGCCGGCGAAGAGGGGTCAGACTCCCGTCGCCTCGCGCGTGCGCCTGCGGATCCGGTTCTCGCCCCCCACTCCCGATCGGGCACCGATCGCGGTCCTGCGCGGATCCGTCGTCGAGCGGACCTCGGGGCGGCCCGTCGCAGGCGCGCGCGTTTCGTCGGGGCACGTTTCGCGCGTCACCGACGCGGCCGGACTCTTCGAGATGGAGCTGGCGCCCGGCCGCGTCGACATCGCCCTGTCGGCGCCCGGCTACCGCACGATGGGCGCGACCGAGACGCTGGGCGCGGACGACGCGTTGCGGGTCCGGTACGCGATGACCTCGCAGACCGCGGAAACCTACGAGACCGTCGTGACCGCCGGGGAGCGCCAGGAGATCTCGCGGACCGTGCTGCGGCGGGAGGAGGTCCGGATGACGCCAGGGACGATGGGCGACCCGTTCCGCGTGCTCGAGACGCTCCCCGGCGTCGTCCCTCTCCTGACGGGCGTGCCCTACTACTACATCCGCGGGGCGCCGCCGGCGGACACCGGGTACTTCATCGACGGCGTCGAGGTGCCGGCGCTCTTCCACCTCGCGCTCGGTCCGTCGGTCATCCACCCGAACCTCGTCGACCGCATCGACTTCTTCGCGGGCGGCGCTCCCGCGCGTTACCCGGGCTTCGTCGGCGGGGTCGTCGGGGCGACGAGCGCGCCGATCCCCGACGACCGGGTCCACCTGGATCTCGACCTGCGGCTCATCGACGCGGGCGGGATCGTGTCGACGCCGCTCGACGACGCGACGAGAGTGTCGCTCTCCGGCAGGTACAGCTACACGGCGGCGCTCCTCTCGGCGTTCTCTCCGGAGACGGTCGTCGACTACTGGGACTACCAGGGGCGCGTCTCGCACGACCTCTCGCCGGACCGGACCGTCTCGATCTTCGCGTTCGGCTCCTACGACCTCATCGGCGAGCGCGACGGCACAGGCGTCACTCCGAACTTCGTCTCGGCCTTCCACCGGGTGGTGGGGACGGAGAAGTGGCAGCTCGGGAGCGGCCGGTCGCTCGAGGCGGGTGTCTTCGTGGGGTTCAACGAGATCCTTCTCGGGGAAGGCACTTACGCCCGCGATTACGTGACCGGGCCGCGCGCGGTGTACGAGACGACGCTCGCACCGGACCTCGGGCTCACCGTCGGCGCGGACGCGACGTACTCCTACTCGGACTTTGCGATCGACGGGGACGAGGGCGGGTTCGGCTACCTCCTGACCAGCCAGCACATCGAGGAGGCGGGCGCCTTCGGCGAGTTGCAGTTCCAGGCGGACGAGGGCACGACGCTCCTGCCCGGTGTGCGTGCGCTGGGCATCGTCTCGGGCGACGTCGTCCGGGGCGCGGTCGATCCGCGCTTCGGTTTCCGGCGCAGGCTCGCGCAGCCCGTGACGCTCAAGGGCAGCGTCGGCCTGTACCACCAGAGGCCGGCGTTCGTCATCCCGCTCCCCGGCCTCGACGCCATCGACCTGCGCCGCGGGCTCCAGCGTTCGGTCCAGGCGTCGCAGGGCGTGGAGTGGGAGAGCGGCCTCGGCCTCTCGGTCGACGCGCAGGTCTTCTTTCACCGCTACGAGAACCTCTCGGACATCGACATCGAGGCAGAGGGGTTCCCCAGGCTCGCGGGGAACGCGTACGGGCTGGAGGTGATCGTCCGTCGTCCGCTGACCGAGCGGCTCTTCGGGTGGGTCGCGTACACGCTGTCGCGCAGCGAGCGCCACTTTCCCGCTCGGTGCGACGACGAGGAGGGCGAGGGCTGTACGGCCAGCGACTTCGAATACGTCGCCGCCCAGACCGCGCCCTCCGACTTCGACCGGACGCACGTCGCGAACCTCGTCCTCTCCTACGGTCTTCCGAGCGGGCTTCGCGCCGGCGGGCGGCTTCAGTATCGGAGCGGGCGCCCCTACACGCCGCAGGTCTGGACTCGACCCTTCGGCTACGCCCGGGGCTTCGCCCTCGAGGGACCGCGCAACTCCGCTCGGATGCCCGGCTACACCCAGCTCGACCTGAGGGTGGACAAGCGCTGGCGCTACCGCTCCTGGGACCTCGAGCTCTACTTCGAGTTCATCAACGTGACGTTCTCGTACGACGTCCTCGACGTGAGCCAGGAGTGCGAGGAGGACGGCTGCACGGTGCGGTACACCGATCAGGTGCCGATCGTGATCCCGACCCTCGGCGCGCGGGGCGTCTTCTGAGGCAGCCGCGCCCCCTGGACGAGCCGCGGGTGTAGACTCATGGTGCCGCGCTGTTGACTGCAGCGCATCGGGATACGCTATGAGCTGGTCCCCGCTCTCGGTGCTGTTCACCTTCCTCGTCGGCTGCGGGGGAGGCCGGGCGCCCACGGACCTGACGGCTCCGGGGCCCGACGCCGCGCCGTCCTGCGACGGCGGGGTCGTCGAGGGCTGTCCGTGCGACGCGCCCGAGCCGATTCAGTGCTACTCGGGCGAGCCGGCGACGCTGGGCGTCGGGCCGTGTCGGGGGGGGATGCGGTTCTGCAGGGACGGCGTCTGGTCGGGATGCGACATGGAGGTCGTTGCCCGAGCGGAGACCTGCGACGGCACCGACGAGGACTGCGACGGCGAGGTCGACGAGTTGCTTCGCAACGCCTGCGGGCTCTGCGAGGGGACCTGCGAGGAGATCGGTTTCGGAACAGGACCGGGCCGGACGCCGTTCGAGCCGGGGGACTGCATCCTGCACGGAACCGACCTCGTCGTGGGCATCGGGCGGCGTGCGTTCTGGATCCCGAACACAGGGGACGGGACGGTGTCGCTCGTCGACGTGTGGGATCGCATGGAGCGAGGGCGCTACCGCACGGGCCCGGGCGGGCCGGGCGATGCGCCGTCGCGGACGGCGATCCACGGGGGCAACGACCTGGTGATCGCGAACCGCGCGGACGGCGGCCAGTCGAGCGTCACGAAGATCCTTCGCGTCGGGTGCCCGGACGCCGACGGCGACGGCGTCCTCGAGACCTCGACGGGCCACGACGACGTGCTCCCCTGGGGCGAGGACGAGTGCGTGGCGTGGAACGTCGAGGTCGGCGGCCCCGGGGCCGCCGCGAATGCGATTGTCTCCGACTGGACAGCGGACCGGGAGCTCGTGTGGGTCGGCCTGCAGAACGAGGAGCGCATGGTCGCCATCGACGGGGAAACGGGCGAGGCGACGGGCGACGAGGTCGACACCTCGCCGTGTCGTCCGTTCGGTGCGACCGGTCGCCTTTTCGACATTGCGTGGGTGTCCTGCAACTCGAACCAGATCTTCCGTCTCGACACCTGGCGGCCCGAGAGCTCCGCTCTCGTCACGAGGCCCGACTCGGGCGTCCCTGTCACCGGGATCTTCGCCGACGACCGGGATCGAGTCTGGGTCGGCGGCGAGATCGGCTACTACGACACCGAGCTGGAAATCTGGACGCGGATCCCGGACACCGTCGGCTACGGCCTCGGTGGGTGGTACGACGGCATCTACGTCGGCGCGTGCGAGCGACCCGGAGAGGGCATCGGGACCTGCGCAATCGATGAGGACACGCTGGAGGTCACCTTCATCGACGCCGCTTCCCGCGCGATCGACGGGGACTACGCCTGGGGGGTCCCCGGGTCGGGTGTCGTGACCGAGATCGATCCCGACTCCTTCGAGGTCACCACGGTGCTGGACGACTGCGAGGAGGGCCCGTGCCTGTCCGGACCCGACGCCTACTCGCAGATGGCCGGACACGTGTGGCGCTGGGCGACGCAGCCGACCTGTGTCTGGCGCCGGGTTCTCGAAGGATGTCCGGACGGCCAGGATACGAGCTGGATGCGCGCGACGGCGCAGATCGAGCCAGGAGGCTACGCTCGGTTCTCGGTGCGGACGGCGGGGAGCGAGGCGGCGCTCGAGACTTCAGAGTGGACCGAGTACGAGGGCGACGACCCGTCCGCCAGCCTCGAGAAGCTGCTCGGCGAGCGCGCTCGCCTTCCGTGGCTCGAGATCCAGGTCTACCTGGGCGACTCGGGGAGCAGCTGGGACCCGGTTCGGCTCCGCTCGGTCACCGTCGAGCGAAACTGCGGCTGAGGTCGCTCAATTCTCCGGTATCCTCGCCCGATGCGATTCGTCCTCGGGTTGATGCTCGTCGGGTGCGGTGGCGATGAGGGGGCCGGCAGCCCGTGCGCGGGCATCGACTGCGGCCACGGCCAGTGCGTCTCCGAGGGCGCGAGCGCCACGTGCCAGTGCGACCCCGGCTACGAGCCGGACGGACTGGTCTGTGTCCTCGAAGGAGGCGACGCCGACTCGGACACGGACTCGGATACGGATACCGACTCGGACACCGACACGGACTCGGACTCGAACACCGACACGGATTCGGACACGGATACCGGGACGGACACCTGCGCCGATGGCGACCTGGACGACGACGGACACGTCGCGGAGAGGTGTGGCGGCGACGACTGCGACGACGACGACGACGAGCGGTATGCCGGCGCAGACGACCTGTGCTGCGACGGCGTCGATCAGAACTGCGATGGCGCGGACGGCCTCGACGCGGACGGCGACGGATACGGCTCGCAGGCGTCCGACGGACCCGACTGCGACGACTCCGACGAGCTGCGCCACCCCGGAGCCGCGGACGCCGTGGGCGACGGCACCGATCAGAACTGCGACGGCGAGGACGGGACGGACGCGGACGGCGACGGCCACCCCTCGATCGCGTCGGGCGGGGACGACTGCGACGACGGCGACGAGACGTCGTTCCCCTTCGCAGAGGACCGCTGCTGCGATTTGATCGACCAGGACTGCGACGGCGTCGACGGCGTGGACGCCGACGGGGACGACCACGCCTCCGTGGCGTCCGGTGGCGGCGACTGCGACGACGACGACGCGGCCATCAACCCGGACGCGGTCGAGGACGACGGGTGGACGATCGAGACGGTCGAGGAGGTCGTCGGCCTGCGGACGTCGCTCGCGATGGACCTCGCCGGAAACCTGCACGTCGCGTACGACACGAACATCCCCCGCGTCCGGTACGCGACGAACGCGTCCGGAGCCTGGGTCTCCGTCGACATCGACCGCGGGATCCATCCCTCCATCGCGATCAACGACGACGATCAGCCCGCCATCGCGTACCAGGACAACTTCTTGCAGGATCTGAGGATCGCGCTCGATGACGGCGGCTGGGCCGGGGAGACCCCCGATCAGACCGGAAACACGGGCCAGGGCCCGACCCTGGCCTTCGCGCTCGGGAGCCTCGAGGCGACGATCGTCTACGACGACGTGACGAGCGGCGACCAGAAGGTCGCGCGCGGGCGTCCGCTCTCCGCCGCGTACACGATCACCGTCCTGCGCGACGAAGCCGTCGGCACGTCCGGCCGGGAGGCGTCGCTCGTGCTCGAGGCGGCGACGCTGCACCTCTCGATGTACGACCCCATCGGCCTCGACCTCCTCTACGCGACCGGAGACATCCCGGTGGTGGGATACCTGCGCGCGGACCAGGTGGGCGACGTCGGCCGGTACTCCTGCATCGCGCTCGATTCGGCCGCGGAGGCCCACATCTCGTACGAGAACTCGACCGACGACGACGTGAAGTACATCCAGCAGGTCGGCGCCGGCTGGGCCGCGGAGGTCGTGGACGACGCCTCCTCGAACGGCGCGTACACGTCCATCGCGATGAACCGCGACGACGAGCCGCACATCGCTTACTACGACCGCGACAACCACCTCGGATACGCAACCCAGGACGCCGCCGGCGCATGGAGCTACGAGATCGTCGATTCGACCGCGGACACCGGCGCTTTCAGCGACATCGTCGTGACCCCGACGCATGCACACGTGACGTACCAGGCGGCCGGGCTCGACGAGATCCGTCATGCCTCCCGCACCTTCGGCGACGGCATCGATCAGAACTGCAACGGCGTGGACTAGGTACTCAGCGGCAGGTGAGCCTGACGATTCGGGCCTCGCGCGGACCGCCGTCGAAGGTCGCGAGAAACAGGTCGGTGGCGTTCGCGGCGATCGCGGTCACCTGCACGCCGTCCGGGTTGGACATGACGAGGTCGGTCCGCCACGTCTCGCGCTCGACGGCGACGACGTCCACGGCGCGTGCGACCCAGATCCGATCGGGCGCCAGGACGAAGGAGTACACCGGGCCGTCGTAGGCGCCGGAGCCCGAGAGGATCGTCTCGGCCGCGCCGCCGTCGAGCGGCACCCGCACGAGGTCTTCGCCGGCGATCAGCCAGGCATGCGTGTCGTCGAGGGCGAAGGACGGGCGGCTCGTGCCCCGGTCCGAGACCTGCGTAGGTTCGCCGCCAGAGTGCGCGAGAACGAAGACTCCCTCGCCGGTCGACCAGTAGACGTCGTCCACGCCCGTCGCCACGCCCGCGGGCACCCCCTCGATCGGGGCCACGACGGACTCGCGCTCGGCGCCCGATCGCGGGACGCGCATCAGCGCGAAGTCGACCCCGTCGGTCCACCAGGCGTGGGTGTCGTCGAGCGCGAGCCCGACCGGATCCGGGCTGACGCCCAGCGAGAGAGTCTCGCCGCCGGCCAGGGTGTGTCGGTGGACCACGCCGTTGCCGGAGTATCCGCTCGTGAGCCAGTAGACCTCGGGACCGGCCGCGACGATCGTCCTCGTCCCCGACTGGGACGACGCGAGGGATCCCACCGCGCCGCCGCCGATCGGGACGATCCCGACACTCCCGGTGTTCGGGTACGAGGTGTCGCCCGTGTCCCGGTCGCCCTGCGTCCAGTACACGGACACGTCGTCCACGGCGAGGGAAGCCGCGGCGGCGGCGGTCCAGGAGGCGAGCTCCTGCTCCTCGCACTCGAGCGGCGCAGCGGCATCCTGCTCGGCACCACCGTCGGGGATCGGGTCCGACCCGTCGTCCCCGGCGCCGCTTCCCTCGCCGCACCCGAGCAGGACCGCGAGGCACGCAACGACCGTCACGGAGCCCATGGTATCAGGCGCAAACCTTTCCGCTCCGCGCTCCGTCTACACTCGGTCGTTCGTGCAAACTCGAAGGAGGGTTCGATGCGTGTTGCGAGAGTGATCCTGGGGTTGACCGTGCTGTGCGCCGCGCCGACGGGGGCGGTGGCCTTCTGCGGGTTCTTCGTCGGCGGCGGGGACGACGAGCTGAAGAACGAAGCGACGCACGTGGTCATGATGCGCGAGGGGATCCGGACGGTCCTCGCCATGCAGAACACCTACAAGGGTCCTCCCTCGGACTTCGCGATGGTCGTCCCGGTTCCGGTCGTCCTGCAGGAGGAGAACGTGAAGACGCTGCCGGACGACGTCTTCGATCGCATCGACGCGCTCACCGCGCCGAGGCTGGTCGAGTACTGGGAGGGCGACCCCTGCGCGCCCCCGCCGGTGCCGGTGACCGCGTCGGTGCGAATGATGATGCCGATGGCGGGGGACGCGTCGGGGAGCGAAGCCGAGAACCTCGGCGTACGCGTCGAGGCGCGCTTCTCGGTCGGCGAGTACGACATCGTGATCCTGTCCGCCAACGACTCGGGCGGGCTCGACACCTGGCTGCGCCGCGAGCGCTATCGCATCCCTCAGGGCGCCGAGCGCGTCCTGCGTCCGTACGTGCAGGCCGGCATGAAGTTCTTCGTCGCCAAGGTCGACGTCGATCGCGTCCGCTTCGAGGACGGCCGCGCGATGCTCTCGCCGCTGCGCTTCCACTACGACTCGCAGCGTTTCGACCTGCCGGTGCGTCTGGGCCTGCTGAACTCGGGCGGCAAGCAGGACCTCGTCGTCAACATCATCGCGCGCGGAACGCGCTACGAGGTCTCGAACTACCCGAACGTCACGATCCCGACGAACTTGCGCGTGACGGACCGCGTCCGCGGCCGCTTCGGCGAGTTCTACGCGGCGCTCTTCGACAAGACGATGGAGAGCCATCCGGGATCGGTCGTGACCGAGTACGCGTGGGACGCCGGCGATCCGTTCTTCAACGCGAACTGCATGTGGTGCGACCCGTGCCCGCCGGTCGCGCCCGGCCTGACGACGCAGGACCTGCTCACGCTCGGCGGCGACGTCACGGGGGCCGCCGCGTCCTCGGACGGCCCGCCCGGTCCTGGCTTCGTCCTGACCCGTCTGCACGCGCGCTACGGCCGCGAGACGCTCGGCGAGGACCTCGTGTTCCGGCGCGCGCCGCCTCTCGCCGGCGGAATGGGGACCCCCGACGTCGAGGGGCACTTCGACACCGCCGTCCGCACGGGCGAGGAGGCGGGCCAGAGCCGCTTCCAGGGCCGCTACGCGATCCTGCACAGGTGGGAAGGGGAGATCGAGTGCGACAACCCGGTGCGCGGGACCTGGGGAGGACCGCCGCCTGCAGAGCGCCAGGCGGGCGCGACCGGCGCGGTGCAGCCGGCGACGAACCTGGCGTTCGCGCGGCGCGGCGAGGTCGACCTCTCGTTCATGGTGCTCGACGACCTGTCCGGGATCTCGGTCGGGACCAGCGAGGCGGGCAGGCCAGACCCGCCGGACCGCCGGAGTCGTCGCGTGCGCGTGGACGCCGACGGGCCGGGCGACGCCGGCTGCGCGAGCTGCCGGATCGGGGCCGGCGATGGCCGCCTCGCCTACGTCGCCGCTGCGCTCGCCTCTGTCCTCGCGATCCTCGTGCTGCGCCGCCGACGGTAGGTCGTGCGCGTCATCCTCATCCTCGCGGCGGCGATCGGCGCGGCGGCTTCGGGCGCGAGCGTTCCCGCGGAGCGTGGGCGGTTCGCGCCATCGCACGCGTCGTACGGGCCCGGCCGCGTCCGGGGGTCGACGCTCGCGCGGACAGATGATTGCGCCGTCTGCCACGCGGACGTCGCCGCGCAGTGGCGTACGTCGGCGCACTCGTTCGCATCGTTCAACAACCCGATCTACCGAGTCTCGGTCGAGGGCTTCCGCGAGGAATCGGGGCGCCGGCGCAGCCGCCACTGCGGCGGCTGTCACGACCCCGCGCTCCTCGTCGACGGAGTGATGGACGGCGAGGTCGCGCCGGCCGACCCGAGGGCGCACGCGGGCGTCGGGTGCAGGACCTGCCACGGCATCGAGCACGCGACCCTCGACGGGAACGGAAGCTACGCCCTGACTTCGCGCGAGATCCCGATCCCCGAGCCCGACGACGCCGCGAGCGTCGCCCGGCACGTCGCGCGGGTCGCGATGCCGCAGCTGCGCACCGCGGAGCTCTGCGGCTCGTGCCACCGGGCATTCCTGGGCGCCATGACCGGCAACGAGCGGCACCTCGCGGGGGCCGACGACGTGACGCCGTGGCAGCGATCCGGCAACGCCGGGAGCAAGCTCGCGCGGATCGACGACCCCGGGGCGGAGCGGGAATGCCGCACCTGCCACATGCCGCTCGAGGACGCGACGATGGGCGACCTCGCCGCGACCGACGGGAAGGTCTCGTCGCACCGTTTCCTCGGCGGGCACACCTGGCTCGCGGCGATGCGCGGCGATGCGGACGGGCTCGCGCGCGCTCGAGAGATGCTCGTCGGCGCTGCGAGCATCGACGTCCTGCCTGCCGACGGCGCGTCGATCGAGGCGGGGGAGCGGGTCCTGCTGGACGTCGTCGTCCGCAACCTCCGGGTCGGCCATCGCTTCCCGGGAGGCACGCAGGATGCGCAGGACACCTGGATCTCGCTCGAGGTGCAGGACGCGGACGGACGGACGCTGGCGCGCGCCGGCGCGGACCACGCCGCGACCGGCGACGACCCGACCGCGCACCGGCTGCGGGCCCTCGTCGTCGGCGAGGACGGCCAGCCGCTGCTCGCGCGCGAGGCCCACCTCTTCCGCGCGGTGGCGTTCAACCAGACGATCGCGCCGCGCGACGCGGCCGTCGTGCAGTACGCCTTCGAGGCGCCCGCACGCCTCCGTTCGCCGCTGCGCGTGACGGCGAAGCTCCTGCACCGCAGCCGCGGCCTGCCGCTGCAGAGGGCCGCGTGCGACGACTCGCGCGGGGCGCGCGGGCGCGCGTTCGGGCGCGCCGCGGATTCGCGCACCGGCAGCTCGCTCGATCCGTGCGCGCCGCAGCCGGTGACGGAGGTCGCCCGCGCCGAGGTCGAGATCGGCGACGGCGCCCGGCGGGCGAGCGTGCGCCCGGACTGGAAGCGCTTCTACGAGCACGGGCTCGCTCTACTCGGCGGGGTGCAGGAACGCCTCGACGAGGCCCGACCGAGCCTGGATCGCGCGCTCGCCGGCGCCGAGACGGGTCGCGACCGCGCCATCGTGATGGTCGCCCTCGGCCGCCTCGCGGCGCGCACGGGTAGGACGTCGGAGGCGATCTCGTGGGCCGATCGCGCCGGCAGCCTGGTGCCGGGCCACCCCGCGCTCGACCGACTGCGCGGCGACGCCTACGCCGCGGTGTGGCGCTGGCGCGAGGCCGTGCCGCCGCTGCGCGCCGCCGCCCGCACCGCGCCGCGCGACGACTCCGTCTGGGCCGCCCTCGCCATCGCCCTCGGCAGTGCGAGCGACTTCCCCGGCTCCTTGCAGGCCGCTCTCTCGGGCCTTCGCCGCGCTCCCCGCGATCCCGACCTCCTGCGCGCGCAGGCGCTCGCGCTGCGGGAGCAGGGCAGGGCGGCCGTCGCGAGGACCGCGTGGGACGCATCGCTACGCTACCGAACGGCCGACGACGCCCACGACCTCGCCGCGCGCTGCGCCGACGAGGTCCCCGGCTGCGCCCTCGAGCGCCAGCCGGTCCACGTGCACGAGATGACGCCCTAGGCCGACGAACTCGATTCACGGGGGGAGAATCAAGGCAAGAACTCCTCGACGAACGTGGCGACCCTCCACCTGCCTTCGATCCGTCGCACCGTCGCCTGGTGGCGGTGTCGCACGGTGTAGATTCCGGCCCTCCCTGCCCCGGACCTCATGTCCCGGCGGATCGCAACGATCCGCACCTCGTCGTCGGACACCTCCTCTTCCTCGACGACCTGGTGCGTCGTCCCGTTCGAGGCCCCGCGCTTCTGCGCCGCGTCGCGCGCCCGTACCTGCTCGAGCTCGTTGTGGTACCCCCGGCCCGGCCTCTCGGCGATTCGTGCGGCGACCTCCTCGGCGACGGCGCCGGTGGCAAGGTCCGCGGCGACGACGAAGTCGTCTCGCGCCATCGCGTCGGAGAACTGCGCGTACGCCAGCGCCGCCTCGGACGACCCGGCGAAGTAGCCAGCGGTTCCCCATGCGGCGGCGGCGAGGCCCCCGAGCACGAGCACTCCCTTCGACATTCCGCTCATGCATTCAGGCTGCCCGCCCCTCGCGCTGCGTGCAGCCCACGCGTGCTGACACGCCCTGACTCGGTCAGGCGTTCCCTCCTCGGACGCCGGAGGTCAGGGCGCGCACCCGCCGGCCTCGACCCCGGGCGTCCGCCACGCGTGCCACGTCGCGGACCTGTAGGCGCCCCCGTTTCCCGCGACGTGGACGCCGCCGTCGGAGTCGATCGCGACGGCCTGCGGATAGGCGACCTCGCGGACGAAGGGTACCGCCACGTCCTCGACGACCCACGCGCCGGTCACGTCCGTCGCGTACGACACGCGGGAGGGGTCGTCGGCGGATCGCGTCACGAGGTGGGCCGCTCCCGCGCCGTCGATCGCGAAGCCGACGGAACCCGGAGCCCGAAGCGGGACGGCCTCGAAGATCCAGCCTGCGGGTCCTCGCCTCGCGCGAACGAGGTCCTCGTCGCCGTCGAGCCACACGGCCTGAGCGACGCCCTCGACGTCGACCGCGAGCGCTGCGTCCTCGCCGTCGCCGTTGCGGAGCACTCCCAGTCGCTCCTCCGTCCATTCGCCTCTGTCACGGCGCGCGTAGTGAAGGTCCATCAGGCCGCGCCGCTCGAGGACGTAGCTCTCGTAGTAGAGGACGTGAACCACTCCGTCTGGACCGGTCGCGACCCCGAGGGCCCTGCCGTTCACGCCGTGCGCGAACCGCTCGATCGACCAGTCTCCGCCGCCACCGACCGCGTACTTCACGTCGACCGTGGCGACGTGGACGACGTGCGCGACGCCCAACTCGTCCATGGCGAGGACCGGACTTGCGCGAGGCGTACACCTCCCGCGTCGTCCAGCGCGATCGATGGATAGACGCCGAACACGCCACCGACCGACTCCACGCTCTCGAAAGTCCACGAGCCGTCCGGCGCACACACGGCGTAGCGGAGTTCGCGGGAGTAGAACGCGTACGCGACGTGTACCCGTCCCTCCCGATCGACGGCGATCGAGGATCCCATGGGGATGTGATCGCCCGAGTCGAGCACCTCGACCGTCCATTCACCGCCTGCGGGGCGGTGCGCGTGGTGGAACTGGTGCCTGTAGTCGGAGAAGACGACGTGGACGTCGCCGGAGCCTCCGAGGGCGATGGACGTCTCCCACGCGACGCCCTCGTCGAGGATCTCCGGCAGCCAGCTACCGGTCGCGCACGCCGGGATGCCCGCGTCGCCGTCGGCCGCGTCGAGGGGATCTGTGGTCGCGTCGGGCACGGCGGCCCCGCCGTCCCCGCGCTCGGCCGGGAGAACACCGAGCGCGGTGCGCGCCCCGCACCCCGATCCGAGGACGAAGGTCCCGACGACTGCCGCCGATCGCCAGTCCATCGGGCGCTTCACCCGACCGCCCGTAGCCGCCGGACGGGTTCGCCGTCTCCGAAGGCGCAGCCGCCCTCCTGCGCTACGAGGCGCGCGGAAATGAGCGGATCGTCTTCGATGATCCTGCGCAGACGGCGCAGCGCGGACTGCAGACGTCTGTCGTCGCGCTGCGAATCGTAGCTCCGGATGGACCACGCCCGCAGGGCTAGTTCCTCCTTCCGGGCGAAGCCCCCCGCGTCGGCCATGGTTTCGAGGATCCTCCACAGCAGGGGCCGGTGGGAAAGGCTCACCCTTCTCCCACCCGGAAACCAGATCTCGGTCCGTCGCGCATCGATGCCCCATCCGGGACGCCAGCGGGACGGCGGCCTGCCCACCGGCTCGACGCGCCAGGGTGCCGTGCGGCGCAGGATCGCGTCCACCACGACGCAGTCGAGCGCGTCGAGACGGACCGGACCGCCGAGGAGCGCCCGCGCGCGCCTCGCCGCGACGGGAGCCGGTGCGCCCGTGGCGGCAAGGGCCTCCCAGCCCGCGGGGTTCGGGGCGGCGTCCGTGGCCATGGCCCAGAACCGACCCTCGCCAGCGACCAGGGGCGAGGGGAAGGCGCCACCGAGCGCGCAGAGATCGCTCGCCACCCGGGCGAGCCCGGCGTCGCCGGCCAGCACCAGGAGCGCCGCACACAGCGATTGCATGGCATCGGCTCCGAGGACCCGGTATCCGCTCTCTTCGGTGCGATCGATCGCCGCGCGGAGCTCGCGCTCGGCGGCGGCCGCATCTCCAGCGATGAGCGCGGCTTCGCCCGTCACGACGCGGTACAGGGCGTGATGCTCCTCGGTGTCGTCGAAGGACTGGGCCCCAGGCATCCCGTCGGGCCAGAGGCGCTCGCCGGCGCGGACCCGCGCGCGAAGCGTCCAGAGCTCAAGGGCGTGCCCGTACATCGGGGCGGCCGCGTCCCCATCCCGCGTCGGCAGGCTCGCCGAGGGCTCCCCCCGAAGGATGTCGAGCCGGATGCGGCCCGCACGCGCGAGATCGAGTCCCAGCGTCGCGCCCGGGGTCGTGGAGCGGATCAGGGCGTCCACCAGCCGGTCCATCTCCGCGAGCTGCCCCGTCGCGAGGCGCAGGTCCACCTCAAGGTGCCGGCTCCATGCCTCGTGAACACTCCGCCGCGCGAAGGGCGCGATCCGTGAGAGGAGGTCGCGACACTCCTCGAGGTTTCCCATCTCGAGGGCGAGGCTCGCATCCAGAAGCATCGCATGCCGGGAGTCGAACAGGCGAAGCGCGTGCGGACCGGACCCGACCCCTTCGGACCGGAGGGTGTTCCTCGCCTCGCGAAGACGACCGAGGTCGTACAGGACGGTGGCGACGCGATCCCGGACGATTCGGCGGACACGCAGCGGCAGCAACGAGAAATCGGGTCCGAGGCCCGCGACCGTCCGCAGCGCCTCGGCAGGCTCGCCCGCGAGCCCGAGACCCCGGGCGAGGTGTGCGTCGCGGAGCGCCCGGTCCTCGGCCCGGAGCGGTCGCAGGCCGCGCAACACCTCGCACATCTGCGCCGGGCGTCCGAGGTTCGCGAGGCCGACCGCGTGCAGGAGGCCGGCTTCGAAGGCGACTGCAGGGTCGGTCACGGACGCGAGCGCCTTCGCCGACTCGAGCGCCTCGACGTACATCCCGCGCCGCTGCAGCGCGCGCGTCCATCGGAGCCGATCGTCCAGGGACGGATCTCGGGGCTCGCGGACCTCGGCGAGCGCTGCCCCGTCCCCGAGCTCGACGGCGCACCGGAGCCGCCAGCGCGCGAGTGGTGGGGTCGCCACGGGCTGCAGGCACATCCACAGGCGGGGAGCGAGGCCGCGTTCCAGGATTTCCGCACCCCGGCGCTCGAGCACCGAGACTGCCTCACGGAGGCGCCGGCCGGCGAGGTGAAGTCGGACGGACTCGAGCGCCGCAGCCGCGTCGTCTTCGCCGGCCAGGAGTCGGGCGACCCGCGCCCTGACCCGCGCGGGGCCTGCGATCCGGATTGCCGCCCGCGCCGCGTCGTGCAATCGCAGCGACCCGGCCGACGCCTCGAGGAGCCCCCGGCGAACGAGCGAATCGAGCACGCCCGCGCGCGATTCGCCGGAGAGGCGTGCGACCGTCGCGCAGTCGAGCGGGATCTCGACCACACAGAGTCGCTCCAGGATCTCTCGCTCGGCACGCGTGAGGCGGGGACTGGGCATCGAGCGCGAGGTCTTCGCCAGACCCTTCGAGACGGGGATCATCCGGCTCATCGATCGCAGGGCAGGACGGGTCCTCGCGACACTCAAGGAGCCACGACAGCTCCCCGAGCTCGAGCTCGCACTCGCGCGATGGCAGTCCCCGGGAAGCCGGAATCGCTCCCGCACCGAGAGGTGAGGCCATGGCCGCCTCGGCGCCATGAGACACATTCGTACCCGCTGCGCGACGTCGCAGCGCTCCTCCTGCAGGCATGCCCGCCGAGAAACGCAGCGTAATCCCGCCGCTCTGAAACTGATCCACTTGGGCGCCCCGAAACTGATCCACCCTGTCTTTTCTTCTTCTTCTCCTTTTTCGCCTTTCATCTTACTCGCTTGCCGGTCTTCCTGGGGGCAGGACGC
>Ga0247727_10002672_pt1 | contig 40399 bp, 37 predicted proteins | sample WisWelCaveWW1625_FD_202498 | JGI IMG/M metagenome (GOLD analysis project Ga0247727, IMG submission 202498) | Biofilm microbial communities from Wishing Well Cave, Virginia, United States - WW16-25 | ecosystem: Environmental > Aquatic > Deep subsurface > Groundwater > Cave microbial mat | place... | reverse complement strand
AGGATGGCGATAGCGTTGATACTGCAGTTCTTTGAGGATTTCTGGCGTAAATTCGAGTTGGATTGTCATTTTTCTATCTTACCAGACCGACGCCTAAATGCGCAATTCGTCCCCGTGCTGAGTATATATTAAGAAATAAGTAGGCTAACAATTCACTCATCACTCTACGGGAGTTCAAAATGCAACCTTTAAGGAGAAGAAAGTATGTTGATACAAAAAATAGTGTCGTAACACGAAGCGTGATCTGACCTTGCAATATCGTGAGTGTAACCCCAACCAATGTTTTTCACAAAGGAGAAATACCAATGTCGACCAAAAAACAACATACTTGGCACATTACGTATAGAGGTTCAAGATTCAGAAAATGGCACGTTCCTTCGCTACTCATCGTTGTTCTGGCCCTCTTTTCAGGCATATCCTCGCCAGTTCAAGCGGCTAGTACCGAGGGGATTGAATTGGAAATAGGGGATTTGACAATATCAGAGGACCTTGTGGGTGCCATTTTGACAGAGCTTGCTGGCCATGCACATACCGATTTTCCGGGAACTCGCTTCAAGGCGATATATTTCGCTAAAGAACAAAGCTGGGCTTATATAGCCCTTGCTTCGCTGAATGGACCTGATGCGGATCCGGAGCACATTGGCGCGGGTGCTGCAGGTCGGAAGGTGATCGCGGTGAGGAACGAACACGGTGAATGGACGATTGGAATGGAAAAATCTGACACCTTTGAAATACTGGTCCTTTCCTCTCCAGACACCTTGATTAGCCCAGCCGCCAAACTCCTGTTAACTGGTGAATCCGCGTCTACAATAGCTGACTATAAATTCCCTTGGGTCATCGGCCAAACCAGAAATTGGAGCCAGGGGTGGCACGGCAGTTCGTGTTCAACTCCTTGTGCGATTGATTTGCAAGTTACCGGAATTACCGCCAGCACAGACCTGCGCGTACTCGCTGCTTCTGATGGACTTGTAACGAAAGTCTGCGCCACAGGAACAGTTTCAGTGAATATCGAAATTAATAATGGCGGCAATGTAACTGAATATTTTCACTTAAACAAAGCCACCTTTAACTTCGGTAATTTTATCGTCAACCAAACCACGGTAAAACAAGGCCAGGAGCTAGGTACTCTCCTGCCTGGAACGTGGAGTGACAATTGCGGTGTCACGATAGGTCAATCCAACACCACCGCCCACCTGCATTGGGCACTCTATAACAACCCGATTACAGTTGATGGCTGGTACTTCAAGTCTCCCAATTGTGCCACTCAAGGCAGTCAGACCAAGTGTCCAGGAGCGATCTTTACATCTACAAACGCCGTGACAATCGGAACGCAACCGCCTCAAATTCAGCAAGTTTTCCTCTCCAACGGACAGAAGTTCTTGTCTGCCGGGGTCTGGCGGAGCAGCAATCCTGGGATCGAAGGTTTCTTCTATACAGGTGACTTCAACGGAGATGATAAGACCGACATTATGCGCACCTGAGTCAACAACCAGCAAGTCTTCCTCTCTGACGGTACCAAATTCAATTCCAGCGGCACCTGGAGTACCATGCTGCCTGGCGATCAGGGATTCTTTAGTATCGGCGACTTCAACGGTGATGGCAAAGATGATCTCCTCCGCTACCTTAATGGCAACGAGGAAATCTACCTCTCCGACGGACAGAAGTTCGTATCTGCCGGGGTCTGGCGGAGCAGCAATACCGGGATAGAAGGGTTCTTCTACGCCGCCGACTTCAACGGAGATGGCCTGAGTGACATCATGCGCACCTGGGTCAACAACCAGCAAGTCTTCCTGTCTGACGGTACCAAATTCAATTCCAGCGGCACCTGGAGTACCATGCTGCCCGGCGATCAGGGATTCTTTAGTATCGGCGACTTCAACGGTGATGGCAAAGATGATCTCCTCCGCTACCTTAATGGCAACGAGGAAATCTACCTCTCCGACGGACAGAAGTTCGTATCTGCCGGGGTCTGGCGGAGCAGCAATACCGGGATCGAAGGGTTCTTCTACGCCGCTGACTTCAACGGAGATGGCCTGAGTGACATCATGCGCACCTGAGTCAACAACCAGCAAGTCTTCCTCTCTGACGGTACCAAATTCAATTCTAGCGGCACCTGGAGTTCAATGAAGCCGAGTTATCAAGGATATTTTTATCTTGGCGATTTCAACGGCGATGGAAAACAAGATATCATGAGATCTTGGGCATGCCCTTAACTTCTTCATAGCCTACTGGAATAACAAATGACACATTAGCTGACAGTCACTTGCGCCAAAAATGACCACGTTGAAAGGTTATTGCAGGTGACTGTCAGCTGGCTCCCCGAAAAGTCCCCTGATGATGCACTCAAAGCCCCCTCGTTCCCAATTCCCGACCATCCAGCCCATCCACCGTGATGACGTGTTGCCGATGTGCCTCATTGAAATCACAACGGCAGGGTGCGTATCTGATTAACCCATTGCACAGGCTCACTGGCCAACCAGATCAGAAACAAATCTTCAGCCACACGCGAGATTGGCAATTTTTGTGAAACAATCAGGATACCTGGGCTGATTTCTGAAAGGACGAAATTTTCAAACTGCTTTGGCATGGTCTTTCGATCATGCGATACCAGAACGCGGCCCTCCAAGGCGGCTGATTTCAATACCTCGGTATCATCGAGACCAGCCAAGCCTGCTGCTTGAGCCGTTTGAAAATCAATACCAGGTTCCAGTCGCAAGGTGGCTCTGACAATAATCTGGTTTAGGTCGGCATCCGCTTGAAACTTGATTTTCATGCCTGAGCCAACAACATCTCCCGGCGGGCCTTGATCAGTTTGCGGGAAAATACCGGGTCGCGGTTTGCCTGTACAAACGCTTTCATATCCCCCTCAACCTGGCGCAGATAAGCGTCCACCTCACGGCGATGGCTCAAATAATATGTAATCGCTCCATACACCTGCTCAAGGGTGAGAATCGGAAAACACTCGGCAGCAATTGTTTCCGGGGAATACCCGTCCAGGAAGGCAAAAACGACAGATTCCAGTGATACACGGGAGCCGGAAACCCAACAACCTTCCTCATACTGCGTCACATATTGCTCATTCATCAATCACATCTCCATTTTCGATTATCCTGAAGGTGAGCATTATTTTACTCCAACCGCCTATCCCTACGGCATCCCCGTCACTACGACTGTCCCTGTCTCCGTACCCCCCCCAGATCAAGAGGGCATCCCAAATCCAGCCCTCCACCGCCCACGCGCGACGATCTACAAGGTAGTCGCCTCAGTCTTCCGCGAAGGCAAGTTTCCAGATCAATTTCAGCAAGCCCCTCTCCATTTTCCCACCCTGCCCCAAATGGAATGCAATGGGTTCCGACTACGATGTTACGCCAATTGCCGGGTCATCTCAATGGCGTTAATTTTCCGGCTGTCTATATGCGCCGATTATAAAGGCGAAACGGCATTCCCTTGCTGCCCATGCGGTAAAATGAAGGCGTGAAGATTTACCTGGATACCAGTGTCTACAATCGTCCCTTTGATGATCAAACGCAACCACGGATATGGCTGGAGAGCCTTTCCCTGGCGCTCATTTTGCAACTGGTCGAATCAGGAGAGATCACCTTGATAAACTCATCCATCCTGGAATTCGAGAACAGCCGCAACCCGTTTGACTTGCGAAGGGATTGGATGGAACGATGCTTGAGTTTGGCAACCGAATATCAGACCGCGACTGAGTTGATACGGGAGCGGGCAGAACAGCTTGAAATACTGGGCATCCCCGCCATTGACTCACTGCATGTCGCTTGTGCGGAGATTACAAATTCAGATTACTTCATCGCCTGTGATGATCGCCTGCTCAAGAAAAGCGCCCATTTCAAGGTAAAATCGATCAGCCCGGTGGACTTCATTCAAGAAGTCACAGGAGAATCATTATGACCCTCCACGTTATTAGCGAAAGAGAAATTTCAATGGAAGCAGCGCAGGTTCTCATCAGCCACATGAGTCCATCCAAAGCAGCCCGTTTTCTGGCATCCTGGCAAATTGGGACAGGAGATTATCTTGTCCTGCGGGAACAGCTATTTCAACAAGAGACGGTAGCATCCTTCTTTACCCAAATAAAGCAGTTTGAAGATGATAACGAAAAGCAGCAATAAAAAAAAAAGCGCCCCTTTCAAGGCGCTTTTTTTATTCACCGAATCGATATAAAAAATTCGATTGCTTCCCCTACAGCGTCCCCCACCACGACTGTCACTGTCTCTGTCTCCTCCAGATGATCAATTGGGGTTACGGAGAATCTTTCTTCTCACGAATTCGCTTAAAGATAGCATCCACATCCTGCCCGTCTACCCAAGCGTGGCGTTCCTTCGAGTAATCCCCATACCCGGTTTCAAATTGCTGCAAGAACCGCACCATACCCACCACACCAAGTTCACGTGCCAAGACCTCCAATCCAGCGACACGAATTTGTTCCAGCGACATCATTTGTGTGTTCATCAAATCATCTCCTCTATCCAGGACAATGGGTTTTCAACGCGGGCCTCAAAGCGGTGGGATAAAGAGCGAATCCCAAATCCAACCGATCCACCGTAATCATGGCAGTTAGAGCAATTCCTTGAACTCCTCAATCGATAGCCCTGCATCCTTGATGATCCCCGCCATCGTAAAGGCATTGATTGGGATGTTGCGCGGGATGATGATAATACGGTCATCCTTTGCCATGGAGACATGCTTCCCTTCGCGAATGACGCGAAAACCCACTTTCTTGAAAGCATTTACAGCCCGCTGGTGTGGTATCCCCGGCAATTTCGGCATGATTACATTGGTACTTCAACCAGGCGGGATGGCTTATCGGCATTCAAAATCTCTATCGTTTCCAGGTATGTCGTAATTGCGTCTCGAATATTTTCAAGCGCATCTTCTTCCGTCTCTCCCTGCGACCAACATCCTGGTAATCCAGGACACCAAATTGCATAACCCTCATCTGTTTTTTCAAGCCGAACTTTATATTTCAAAGCATGCCTCCTCAACTATGGGCTATTGTACTCCCATGCATATTTCCAATCCAAAAGAGGGCCTTCTCTACAGCGTCCCGTTCCTTTCACCGGGTTCAATAGGGATTATGAAGCATCATTCCATTCATCAACCACCTCATTTTATCATCCCAGAATTCTCTGCATCCTCCATCCAATTCGCCGGATTGGATTGGAGATACAGGTGGATGCGGTTGTGCTCGTCATCATTGCGGATAATGTGTTCGTAGTAATTGCGATGCCAGACGGGAACGCCGGGCTTTTTGCGCAGGACATTGATCCGCTGGGCGCTGCGGGATTTGAAGCCGCGTACGATTTCGGGTAACGCGTGGCGTTTGGGGAAGGCGGCATCCACCAGGATGATGATCGCATGCACGTGGTTGGGCATGATGCAAAACGCGCCTAAGCGAACGTGTAGGTGCCATTTCGGCAGGTCATGCCAGGCATATTGCACGATTAGGCCCATTTTATTCAGCCGCATGTCCCCATTGATGATTTCTCCAAACAGGTGTTCACGGTGGTGGGTGACGATGGTGACAAAATACGCGCCGGGTTGCGAATAATCGTATCCCGGCAATCGGATGGACCGGCGGTGATGGATGGTTGGGTCGTATGTCATGGGATTATGGTGGTAGGGGCGGGTCGCCAGCTTTGCGAGGGGGTGTCCTGCCATGAATGGCAATGGTGGGCGAGGTAGTCAGGCCATCCGGGCGACCCGCCCGTACGCGAGGGGGTGTCCTGCCATGAATGGCAATGGTGGGCGAGGTAGTCAGGCCATCCGGGCGACCCGCCCGTACGCGAGGGGGTGTCCTGCCATGAATGGCAATGGTGGGCGAGGTAGTCAGGCCATCCGGGCGACCCGCCCGTACGCGAGGGGTGTCCTGCCATGAATGGCAATGGTGGGCGAGGTAGTCATGCCATCCGGGCGACCCGCCCGTACGCGAGGCGATCAGGCCGTCTGGCACCCCGCCGTATTGGTGGGCACGTAGGGGCGGGTCGCCAGATTTGCGAGGATACCCTGTCATTAATGGCAATGGTTAGCAAGGTGGTCATGCCATCCGGGCGACCCGCCCGTACGCGAGGCGATCAGGCCGTCTGGCACCCCGCCGTATTGGTGGGCGCGTAGGGGCGGGTCGCCAGATTTGCAAGGGTGTCCTGCCATTATTGGCGATGGTGGACGAGGCGGTCATGCCATCCTGGCGACCCGCCCTTACGCGAGGCAGTCATGCCATCCTGGCGACCCGCCCGTACGCGAGGCAGTCATGCCAACCCGGTGACCCGCCCCTACGGCGTCCCCGTCACCACGACTGTCGCTGTCACCGTCTCCGTCGCCGTCCCCTCCACCGGGATCAACAGCGAATCCCAAATCCAGCCCTCCAGCCCATCCACCGTGATCACGTGCTGCCAGAGGACGCCGTTCGTCTCCACCGTGTCGCCTAGAATAGTCACAATCGTCCCGTTAAGCAGGATCGTGATCGTGGCCCCCTGCGGCTCGGAGCGCAGGCGCGCGCCTTCAAAATCGGGGACGAAGACGTAAGCGAGGATGGGCGCGGGAGTCGCCGTGGGCGGGACGGGCGTCGGGGATGGGGTAATCGTCGGGGTCAGGGTCGGCGTCGGGGTCAGGGTGGGGGTGGGGGTCAGCGAGGGTGTCAGGGTGGGGGTCAATGTCGGGGTCAACGTCGGCGTGGAGGAGGGCGTCAGCGTGTAGGTCGGGATGGCCAGCTGGGCACGCACGGCCACGCCGCTCCCCGCAGCCCCAGCTCCCAAAATCAGCCCAAACAGGAGCACGGCCGCGCCCGCAGAATACCCCAGAATGGACGGCGGGCGGTAGCCCATCACGACGAGCACGACCCCGCCGACGAGCAGGGCCGCGACCGTATGCAGTGCAAACACGAGCAGGGCATCCGGCCAGAGGAAGGCCACGTTGCTCGAAATCCCAAACCCAGCGGCGGCCAGCGGCGCATACAAGCCATAGGCCAGCGCCACGCTGGGCAGGGCGGCCTTGCGGTTATCGCGCGCCAGCCAGGCAGTCGCCAGTCCAGCCCCAAAGACCACGACTACAAAATTCGGCCAGAGCAGCCGGGCAAAAAAGCGCGCCTGCAAAAAGAGTGTCTCCGGCGGCTGCAGCGCGTTGGCCGAGACCACGCCCGCCATCCACCCGGCCAGGAACACGAGCAAGGCGCCCACGCAAAAACCGGCGGCAGCCCGGCCAAACAAGCGCGGCGAACCGAGCGCTGCCCCCAGCGACATCCCGACCACGGGCGCCATCAGCGGCGCAAACAACGCGCCGAGCACGAGCAGGGCGGGCTGGTCGAACACGAGGGCCGCCCCCATCACCACCCCGGCGAGCAGGGAAAACAGGAAGAAATCGAACGTCGGTGCGGCGCGGTGCGCCAGCGAACGGAAATACGCATCCCGCTCATCGGCGTCCAGCGGCGCAAAAGCCCGCTGCGCCCTCCGGCGGCGCGCCGTCGGCAGGCGTTCGGGGTCGTCAGGTTCAACGGAAGTGCTTGGCAGGGTCATCGCGGCTATTATAAATTAGAATACGAGTCGAATTCCTCATCCCGGAGACCCATCTTGCCCATTAAACGCTGCTTCATCCTTTTAATCGTCCTCTTCGCCCTCGCCGGGTGCGGACTCCCTTCACCGGGGGACGCCACCCCTACAGGCGCACCCAGCCCAACAACGGAACCGCTCCCCACGGCCACCCCGCTACCGCCCACGCCAACCGCCCTTCCGCCCCTCGTCATTCTCCTCGCCCCGGAGGGCAGTGACCCGGCCCTCCAGGATTTGCTCGAAGCCCGCCTGGCCGAGCTGGCCCCGCAATACGGCCTGCGCTGGCAATTACGCCAGACAATCACGCCCGAAGAAACCGCCGCCGAAGCCAGCTACCTGGTCGCCCTGCCTCCGGGGGACGGGTTAAACCAACTGGTCTCGTCGGCTCCGGGAACCCGGTTTCTGGCCGTCAATATTCCGGGGCTGGAACCAGCCCCCAACCTGATCAACATCGGCTCGGAGGAGCAGTCCCCCGACCAGCAGGCTTTCCTCGCCGGATACATCGGCGCGCTGATTACGCCCTCCTCCCGCATCGGGATGATCCTACCGGAGTCGGAATTCGAGGCCCTGCAAATCACCGCCTTTCAACAGGGGCGGCGTTTTTACTGTGGGTTATGCCGCCCGCAATTTGCCCCGTTTTATGAATACCCCTTTATCACCAGCCTGCCCGCCACCGCCAGCCAGGCGGAATGGCGCGCCCTCGCCGACTTTATGCGCGACCGGCTGGTGGGGACCGTGTACGTGGCCGGGGGCGCAGGCGGCGACGACCTGCTGGCATACCTGGCCCAACTGGGGGTAAACATCCTCGGGGATACCGCACCCCCCGAGGCGGCGCGCGCCAACTGGGTCGCGGCGCTCCGCACCGATCCGCTGGCCGCCTGGCTCGAATACCTGCCGCGCCTGCTGGATGGCGAAGCCGGTCTCGCCATCCCCTTGCCCATCCTGCTCACCGATATTAATGCTGACCTGCTCCCGGCAGGCAAACAACGCCTCGTGCTGGAGACCCTTGCCGATGTCCAGGCGGGCTACATCAGCACCGGTGATCCAAATCATCCGTGACAGCGAACGCCTGCCAACACGCAGGTGGGGTGGACTTCCCTGGCCCACCCCCGCCGAACGGCTTCCGATTGAAAGTCCACCCCACCTTGGGCGGGATCACAGTTTCTTGCAGATTTATTTATTCGTCGTTATACTGTATCCACGGCTTGAGAAACGCCAGCCGTGAATCCCATTCCCCCATTTTCACCCCTTGTAAGGAGGATTAGATGTCCAAACGTACGCTCAATTTCTTTTTTGTATTCGTCTTGTCTGCCCTCGTGCTCGGTGCCTGCACCCCTGCGAGCGGCAGCGGCGAAGCCGACTGTGCCAGCGAAGAGGTCCTTTGCGTTGGCCTCGTGACTGATGTCGGCGAAATCGATGACAAGTCGTTCAACCAGTCCGCCTGGGAAGGCGTCCAACTGGCTGAGACCGAGCTTGACGCCACCGTTGACTTCATCGAAACCCAGGATGCCAAGGACTACGCCACCAATATTGGCCTCTTTGCGGACAAAGGCTACGATGTCATCGTGACGGTTGGTTTTGCCCTCGGTGAAGCCACCCTCGCCGCCGCCGCCCAGTATCCCGATATCAATTTCATCGGCGTGGACCAGTACCAGCCCGCCACGGTCGCCAATGTGGCCGGTCTGCTGTTCCCCGAGGATCAGGCTGGCTTCCTGGCTGGCGCCCTCGCGGCGATGATGTCCCAGAGTGGAACGATCGCGGCCGTCCTCGGCACCGATCTGGTTCCCCCGGTCGTCGCCTTCAAGGAAGGCTATGAAGCTGGTGCGCTCTACATCAACCCGGACATCGTCCTGATCTCCACCTACCACCCCGGTGGTCTGGATGTCGCCTTTACCGACCCCGAATTTGGTGCCACGACCGCCCGCCAGGCCCTGGATCAGGGCGCTGACGTCGTGTTCGGCGCTGGCGGCAAGACCGGTAATGGCGCGCTCATCGAAACGGCTGGACAGGCTGGCGCGTTCTGCATCGGCGTGGACGCCGACCAATGGGAGACCGTCCCGGAAGCGCATGCCTGCCTGATCTCCAGCGCCATGAAGTTGATCACCCCCGGGGTGTTCGACTTAATCAGCGCTGTTGCTAACGGCAGTTTCGCCGGCGGCAATGCCTTCGGTGAGGTTGGCCTGGCTCCGTTCCACGATTTCGACGGCGTTATTCCGCAGGAAGTGAAGGATCGCCTGGCCGAGATTGATGCGGCCCTGCGTGACGGCAGCCTGAGCACTGGCTACGGTCAATAAGATTTCAAGTTAGACAGTTTTGCAAAGAGTGCAACGCATCTGCGTTGCACTCTTTTATTATCCAGCGCCGGATGTCCGGATTTTGAAACGGTCATGCGCTTTACGCAACCCAAGCCGTCCTGTAAAATAACGGCGTTCATCACCGCATCGGCCTTTCATGGAAGAAACCCCCACCCACATCCAAAAGCAAAGCACCGTCAGGGACGTCTTGGCATCCGTCTGGCTGGCCGCGCGCGTGCCCATCGTGGCGGTTGTGCTGGCCATGCTGATTGGTGCAGTGATCCTGCTGGTTTCCGGCGCTAACCCGGTACAGGCTTATGCGGCGCTTTTTGAAGGTGCGTTTGGCGATGCCGCCAAGTTTAGCAGGACGTTGGAAAAGGCCACCCCCCTGATCTTCAGCGGGCTGGCAGTTGCCTTTGCGTTCAAGGCCGGGATGTTTAATATCGGCGCACAGGGGCAATTGCTCTTTGGTGCGTTGGTATCCGCCTGGCTGGGTTTCGGGATCAAGGGCCTGCCCATTTATATCCATGCGCCGCTGGCGTTGCTGGGCGGCGCCATGGCAGGCGGGTTGTATGCAGCCATCCCCGGTGCGCTCAAAACATTTACCGGCGCCCACGAAGTCATAACCACCATCATGCTGAATTTTGTCGCCTTCAATATTACCGATTACCTGGCAGATGGCCCCCTCAAAGACCTGTCGGCGGGCAATATCGTGGCCCGCACCCCCCTGATCGAGGATACAGCCCGCATTGGCTCGCTCGGGATCATCCCGATTGGCTTCCTGATCGCGCTCGCCTGCGCATTCGGGACCTGGTGGCTGCTCCGGAAAACCACCACCGGTTTTGAAATCCGCACGGTCGGGATCAACCAGTACGCCGCGCGCTATGCGGGCATCCGGGTGCCGCGCACGATCATCCTTGCGATGGTCATCAGCGGGATACTGGCCGGGTTCGGCGGGGCCATTGAAACGCAGGGCGTCATCGGGCGGTACCAGCCGGGCTTTAATTCCGGGCTGGGCTTTGATGGGATCACGATCGCCCTCATCGGGAAGACCAGTCCCTTTGGGGTGATCCCCGCTTCCCTGTTGGTGGGGGCCATGCAGGCTGGTTCCAGCCAGATGCAGTTTAATGCCGGGGTCGCCAAGGAAATCACCGATGTCATCCAGGCTCTGATCCTTTTCTTCGTGGCGGCGGATGTCATTGTCCGCTGGATTATCCGCAGCCGGAAGGATACAGGCGAACCGGGCCTGGCGCTTAGCAGCGGCTGGGGGGCAAAATGACCGCGCGACCTGCACCATCCACTCCGCTGGCGGCATTCCCACCCTGGCAGCGCTGGCTCAAACGCTGGTGGGCCGGGCTGGTACTGGCTCTGGGGATCAGCATTGTTATCGTCTATTACTATAACCAGGTCCCGGACATCACCACGGCGGTATTGCGGTCCACCGTCCGGCAAAGTACGCCCCTGATCCTGGGTGCGCTGTGCGGACTGTTGGGCGAGCGGGCTGGCGTCATCAATATCGGCATCGAAGGCCAGATGCTCCTGGGCGCTTTTGTGGGATTCCTGGTAAACGTCTGGACGGCGAACCTTTTCCTGGCCGTCATGGCTGGCATCCTGACCGGCGCGTTGCTGGGCCTCCTGCTGGCTTTTATGTCGGTCACGCTGAAGATCGACCAGATCATCGGAGGTACCGTGATCAACATCCTCTCGCTGGGACTGACCGGGTATCTTTATACGGCGGGCCTCCTGACCGAAGGCAAACTCCAATCGATACGGATTGCCGGGCTGGCCGACATTCCCCTGTTCGGCCCCGTCCTTTTTGACAACCCACCCATCACCTATGCCACCGTATTCCTGGTTTTCCTGATCCATTACGTCCTTTTCTACACGAAATGGGGGCTGCGTACCCGTGCAGTGGGCGAGCACCCGCGCGCCGCAGACACCCTGGGCATCAACGTCTACCTGATGCGCTACTGGAACGTCATTATCGGCGGCGGGCTGGGGGGCTTGGCCGGCGCGTTCCTGACCCTCGAAGCGGTCGGCTCTTTTGAACGCGGGATGACCAATGGGCGCGGTTTTGTGGCGCTGGCCGTCATGATCTTCGGGAAATACACGCCGCTCGGCGCATGGGGCGCGGCCCTCCTCTTTGGCTTTGCGACCGCCATGCAAACGCAACTCCAATTTGGCGGCAAAATCGATATCCCGCATCAATTTATCGGGATGCTCCCTTATGTGCTGACCATTGTCGTCCTGGCCGGGTTTGTCGGGCGCACCCGCATTCCTGCGGCAGACGGCATTCCCTACGAGAAAGAATAACCTTGTCCGACTCACCCGCCCTTGAAGTCCGCAACATCACCAAGCGGTTCCCCGGTGTCCTGGCAAATGACCGGGTCAATTTTAAGTTGGGAAAGGGGCACGTCCACGCCCTGCTGGGGGAAAATGGGGCCGGGAAGAGCACCTTGATGAATATCATCTATGGGCTGTACTCCCCCGATGAAGGCCAGTTTTTTGTTGATGGTAAAGAAGTCAGCATCAAGAACCCGCACGATGCCATCTCCCATGGGATTGGCATGGTGCACCAGCACTTTATGCTCGTCCCGGTATTTACCGTGGCCGAGAATATCGTACTGGGTGCGGAGACGACCCGCGGTACCACGCTGGATATGCGCACCGCCCGCCGCGAAATCCGGGAGCTTTCGCAGAAGTACGGCCTGGAAGTGGACCCGGATGCCATTGTGGAAGACCTGGCGGTGGGCACGCAACAGCGGGTGGAAATCCTGAAATCACTGTACCGCAACGCGACCATCCTCGTGCTGGATGAGCCAACGGCCGTCCTCACCCCCCAGGAAGCCGGTGAGCTTTTCCAGATCATGGATCAACTCACGGAGAAAGGCGTCTCGATCGTTTTCATCAGCCATAAACTCAAAGAGGTACTCTTCGTGGCCGATGAAATTACGGTGATGCGGCGCGGCCAGGTCGTTGGGCATACCGTGCCGGATGAAACGAGCGAGCAGGGTCTGGCCGGGATGATGGTCGGGCGATCCGTGTTGCTGGAAGTGCATAAGAACCCGCCCTCCCTGCAACAGGTGGCGCTGGATGTTTTCCAATTGCGCGTCCACGACGAACGCGGCGTGGACGCCGTGCGCAATGTCACCTTTCAGGTGCGGGGCGGCGAAATCCTCGGGATAGCTGGTGTTCAGGGGAACGGCCAGACCCAGTTGGCCGAGGCCCTCACCGGGTTGCGCGACATCGAAGGGGGCACGATCACGATCAACAAACACAACGCCCCGGAAATGAACCCGCGCGCGCTGGTTGAGATGGGGCTGGCGCACGTCCCGGAAGACCGGCATAAACACGGGCTGGTACTGCCCTATCACCTCGGCGACAATGCCATTATCTGCACCTATTACATCCCGCCGTTTTCAAAGGGTCTGCGACGCAACGAACGCGCCATTATGGATAACGCCGAGCGGCTGATCGCCCAGTATGACATCCGCACCCCCAGCCCGCTCGTCCCTGTTGGGCATCTATCGGGCGGCAACCAGCAGAAGGTAATCGTCGCCCGTGAGTTCAGCCGGAACGTCAGCCTGCTGCTCGCCAACCAGCCGACGCGCGGCCTGGATGTCGGGTCGATTGAGTATATTCACCAGCAAATTATCGAGATGCGTGACCGGGGGGTGGCGGTGTTGCTGATCTCCGCCGAGTTGGATGAAATCCTGTCGCTTTCCGACCGGATCGCGGTGATGTATCACGGGGAGATCGTCAAGGTCGTGGAGGCGTCCACCGTGACGCGCACCGAACTGGGTCTTTTGATGGCAGGCTCCACCGGGGAGCCGGACCAGCCCAAATAACGGGACCCTCTGGAAGCCAAATAAAAAAAGCGAGGCGCGCCTCGCTTTTTTTGATCCAAATATCCGGGGGATTTATTGATCCTGGTGGATGACCGGCAGGTAGATGTTGTTCGCGAAAGCGACGATCAACTTGAGGGAAACCACGAGGATTGGGTTTTGCGGGTCATCACTGAGGATGCAAAGATGCCCAGTATACGTGCCGGGGCTTAAGCCAGTACTGTCAAAGGTGACAGAAACCTGCGTACTCCCGAGGGGGAATATGGTACCCCCTGTGGAGGAGACACTCACCCAGGGGTTGGCATTCCCGGCGCACAGCCCGGTCGCCACGCCGAGATCGTAGATGATGGCCGCGTCAGCCCCGTTACCGGCCTGGTGCATGCCGATTAGGACCAGCTTGTTGGGGTACAGGTCGGCGGTGATGGTGACGCCCGCGCCGGTATTGGGCGCGCTCGAGGCTGTCCCCGTAAAGTTGATACCGGTGGGCTGGCCGGTCAGCGGGTTGAGCTGGACGGCTTTGGGCGGGCTGTCGCTCGTCCAGGCCCATAGGAATGGCCCGCCGGGGGAGAAATCGTCCCAGGCAAGACCGTAGATATTGCCCACATTGTTGGCAAAGGCATTGATGACGTTGCCGGCCCGGTCAATCTCGTAGATCAGACTGCCAAAGTTGGCCAGCCAGAAGTGGTCGGTGGCCGGGTCGTAGGCCAGGGCACGTGCCGGGGTGATCGGGCTGGGGATGATTGTGCCGGTGGGAGCGCCATTAGCCGGGTCGATCTCTTCAATTACGCCCGTGTCACTTCCGTAGAGAAAGGTCCCGTCAAAGGCCAGGTCGCGCCAGCCGAAACCGGAAGCGGCGGTGGTCTGGGTATAAACATTCATCAGCGTTCCAGCGGAGTCGAACTGGTAGAGCAGGTTTGATTCGGTTTGGGAACCAGTTACGCCAAAGGCCGTGACCCAGAAACTTTCATTGGCATATTCGATCCCGAGCAGGGTGTCATTGCCCAGTGCGGCGCCAAAATCGAGCGTGGCGATCTGATCGCCCAGGGCGAGCGGGGTTTCGGTCGGCTGGCTGGCACCGGGAACCTGGTTTTCGTCGAGGCTCCAGGTGAGGCTGGCCCCGCCCAGGTTATCAAAATCCAGCGTGAGCGTAACCACTTGCGAGACGGCCTGGCTGGAGATGAGTTGGAGCGGCGTTACCGAAATGACCGGGACAATCACAGTTACAGTGGCAGAATCCGAATCAACCGCCACATTTTCATAGGGGTCATTCGCCGTCCAGGTGGCGAAATTGGTGACGGAGGTGTTGATGACCACGGTGGTTGAATAAACATAGGTTGAACCGGGCGGCACATTGATGCTGCTCCCGTTAAGCAGGAGGCCCAGCGCCGAGTCGACCAGGGTGTGTGTCTCCAGGGGGACTTGCCCCGTGTTCCTGATTTCGTAGCAGTACGTAACGCTGCTGCCCGGTGCGACCAGGATGTTTGTGGTGGCTGCGCACACCCCGGCAACCGCGCTGACTGTTTTGGTCAGTTCCAGCGAAACGCCGATGATGTTAACGGTCGCGCTGTCCTGCGTTTGCACCTCGTTGCTGAAAACGTCGGTGGCAATCCAGGTGGCGATGTTGGTCACGGGCTGGGTGATCAGCGCCGTCTGCGAGATGACGTAAGTGTCACCGGGCGGGATGAGGATCGCCTCGTTATCGACCAGAATGCCCAGTTGATCGTCGATTAACGTTTGCGAGGTAAAGGTGGTCGTCCCCGTATTTTGCAGTTTGAAACAATAGTTGACGGTGGTGCCAGGGATCACAGAGATGGCAGAGGTGGCGGGGCAGGTCGCCAGGTTAGTGCCAACGGTTTTATTTAGCAACATGCCGGGGTTGGTCACATTGACCGTGGCGGAATCCACGCCCTGTGCCGAATGGCCGAATGGCTCCTCCGCTGTCCAGGTGGCAATATTGGTGGTGGTGACGTTGATTGCGATGGTCGTGGAAAAAACATAGGTCGCACCGGGGGCCACGACCTCAGGCATATCGGTAAATAGAGGCCCGAGGTCGGAGTCAACGAGGGTATGGCTGGTAACAGTCACCTGGCTCGTATTCTGGATGGTGTAGCAGTAGGTGACATCGCTCCCGGCGGTCACGGTGATGACCTGCGTGGGCGCACAAATTCCGGGGACTGCGCTAACTGTTTTCGTGAGCAGGATCGACGGCAGGAGGACGGTCACCGAAGCGTTGTCATTATCGCCAGCCAGGTGCCCGAAGCCATCACCCGCCGACCAGGTGCCGATATTCGTCACCGATTGGGTAATGACCTCCGTCGTCGAGTACGTAAAGGTCTGCGCCGGGCCGACCGTGATTGGCTTATTCAGGAAGAGCAAGCCAAGTTTGTTATCCGTTAACGTGTGCGTCGTAACCGTCACCTGGCCCGTATTCGTCAACTTGTAACAGTAGTTGACGAGCGTTCCCGGTACCACCTGGATATTGTTGGTTCCCTGGCAGATGCCGGGGGTCAGGTTGACCGTTTTGCTCAAAAGAATGGTTGGGTTAAAGATGGACACGGTGGCCGTATCGTTTACATTCACGCTATGGCCAAAAGCATCACTCGCCGTCCACGTGGCAATATTGGTCACCGGGTTGATCACCTGGGCAGTGGTTGAAACCGCATGGCTGGCGCCGGGCACAATCGTGATGCCTTCATTGTTTATCAGGGTGCCAAGTTTGTCATCCACCAGGGTTTGTTGGGTCAGTGTCACCAACCCGGTATTGGTCACCTGATAACAGTAGGTGACAACCGTCCCGGGAACAACCGTAATGCTGCTGCCCGTCCCACAAACACCGCCGGTGCCGACGGTCTTTGTCATCGCAATGGATGGTGTGTAAATCGTTACAGTGGCGCTGTCCACGGCCTGGCCGGTATTGCCCAGCCCGTCATCTGCGGTCCAGGTAGCCGTGTTCGTGACCGGATCAGTAATCTGCGTAGTGGTGGAATAAACGTAAGTGCCGCCCGGCGTAATCGTGATGGTGTCGCTGTTGAGCAAGGTCCCCAACTGGTCATCCACCAGTGTTTGGAGCGTGGCCGTCACCAGGCTGGTATTCTCAACCGCAAAACAGTAATTAACCGTAGTACCCGGAACCACGGTCAGCGTATCGGCGGAACCACAAACGCCGGCGTCAGCGCTGACGGTTTTGGTCAGCACAATCGTCGGGCCGCCGCCAGTTTCCGAGAAGGCCAGGGCCGCCCCCTGGGAATCAGGCTCCCCCTCGGGCAGGGCCGAACTGGCCGCTGTGATGGTGGCGGAAATTCCCAGAAGGGGTACCAGGATGAGAACCAGAATGATTGTGCGTCGAATCGTCTTCTTCAAGATATTTTCCTCTCTCTGACCGCCGAGTCAGCGGCAGTATTTTGCATCACAGGACTTACGCAAAATAGGTCTCGATACGGCGGATGCGCTGGTTGAGTGCGGTTTTTTGCGTATCGAAACCAGCGCATCCGCCTACTCGACCAGCAATTTCTTCCAGGTTGCGTAAGTCCTAATCATTAAGACCATAGTATAAGGCGATTTGAAACGCGGAGCAATGCCAGCGCGGCTCCGCGGCCTGCCGGGAAACAGCCTTCCTTGTAGGACTTCGTATTATGTTCTATAATTTGTTTGCAATTTCACAAACGAAATCACAGCCCCGCAGACCAGGAACAGATAATCGTGGATAATCCACAAGTACATGAAAACGTTTGCCCGTATTTGGGGCTTCGCATGGATAGCGAAACCCGCTTCGGATTCCCCAATCCTGGCAACCACTGTCATCGGGAGAAAACAGCCAGGGCGATCAATCTCGATTACCAGCAAAACGTTTGCCTTTCCTATCAATATCAACGCTGTCCAATTTTCCTCCAAAAAAATGGCGGGGCCGCCGGGGCGCTCATCCAGGAAAGCGATCTCCCACTGGGCGCTGTCAACGCCGCGGGCGCTCGTCCCCCGGCGGGCATCCTGCGCTTACTGGTGGGCATCATCCTGATTGTGGGGTCATTGGCAGGGATGTATTATCTTTCCCAAAATGGATTTGGGGGAGTACTGGGCGGAACCGGCAGCCCGACAGCCTCCCCGGCTGGCGTGATACCCGTGCCAACCGCTACCCAAACCCCCTCACCCACCGCGATCCTGCCCACCCAGACCATCCTGCCCCCGACATTTACCCCGTTCCCCAGCCAAACGGCAAGCATGACCCCCACCGCCACGGAGACGGGCACCGCCACAGCCACCCCGACCGCCACGGCCACAGCCACCTTCCCGCCTTTCATCCCACCGACGGCCACTTTCCCGCCCCTCTTCCCCACCTTTACACCGACACCGTTCCTCCCATCGGCCACACCCTTCCCGCCCACCAACACGCCCATCCCGCCCACCAATACCCCGCCGTCGGACAACCCGACCCCAACGCCAACCCCTTAAGCAAAAATCCGGGCAGCGCAAATGCGCTGCCCGGATTTTTTTACGATCAAGCTCAGGGTTCGTTCAAAATCAGGGGCAGATAGTTCCAATTAGAGCCAGGCAGAAGGATGGCCGCATTGTAAGCCGCCAGCGCATCAATACGCCCATAGCCAAACACATTATTGGGGATTTGCCCGTTCGTCCCGCCGCAGGTCTGCGTGGTTTGCAACTGGACGGCTGTCTCGTTGATCAAATCCTCCAGGGTATTCACGTCTCCCGTCAGGGACGGAGCCGCCGAGATTACCAGGCTGACCAGCCCGGCCACGTGCGGCCCGGCCATGCTGGTGCCGCTCCAACCGCCCTGGTAACCGCCGCCGGGGATACTGGAACGGATACTTTGACCGGGTGCCGAAATATCCGGCTTGAGGCGATTGCTGCCGTCTATGGTGACGGGGCCGCGGCTGCTAAAGCTCGCAATCGCATCGGTGCTGGTAGTTGCCCCGACCGAGTAGGATGAGTCATAGATCGCCGCGGCTGTATCAACCGTACTGCATCCAGAACCGCTGTTGCCAGCCGAAACGACCACGACGATTCCGGCGGCGCGGGTGTTATCCACGACAGTCTGGAGGATGAGGGGGTCCGTACAACCCTCGGAGGCCGGGCAGCCCCAGGAGTTGTTGATGACATGGGGGGCCTGGGATGGGTCGGGGTTGTTACCGGAGAGATCGGTGGGGGCAATAAACCACTCGAAGCACTCACTGTACGTACTGGGCATGCCCCAACCTTCTTCCATGTTGCGGCAGCTGATCCATTCAGCACCGGGGGCCATGCCAATCTGATTGGCGCCGCCATCATCCCCAACCATCGTCCCCATCGTATGTGTGCCATGGCCGTTGTCATCGCACGGTTCCACCGAGTCAAAGCCACAAGGATTGCCCGGCGCAGTATTTGGGTTGTTCGTATGGATGGAGTCGTGCCAGTTGTAATCGTGATCGGCGTTGGCGCCATCCCAGCCGCGGTACTGGTTGATTAGTGCCGGGTGATCCCAGTCGTAACCCGTATCCTGCCCGGCCACAACCGTGCCTTGCCCGGTATCACCCAAAGCCCAAACGCTGGGCGCACCCACTTTGGTGATGTTCCACTCGATGGTGGTCGGGATTTCCTGTGGAACCGGCTGGACATCCACTTCCGATAAATGTACCCACGGGTTGGCAGAGATGCGCGCCACGTCCGGGCGCTGGGCGAGGGCCTGCACCACGGCGGCATCGCCGCGCACCCAGACCATATTGGCGACCCAGTAAGCCTGGTGTTCCACGCCGAGCCGGTCAAGTTCAGCAAGGAGGGGGCCTTGCGTGCGGGCCGCCGTGGCCTTCAAGGTCTGGTAAACGTACGCGCCTTTTTCCAGCTTGGTCGGCAGGGAAGCGGCAGCGCCGAGGTCGGCCTGCTCGGTCAGGAGGACGAGGAATTCGGTTTCGCCGGTGGTCGCGGTCTGCATGACCCACGGGTCAACCTTCGTTTGCCAGGCGGCCGCCGTGGCATTGCTGCGCGGCAATAGGCCAATACCAAGCGCTACAACCAGCATCATCACAATCAGGAAAATTGTTTTTTTCATAGGATTCCTTTGGGGGTTGGTGGATTTCGGGGAGCGCGTCCCCCCGGTGGCCTGGGAGAGGCCTGAGGGAGGCGAACCACGGCGGCATTATACCCGCCCACCGGGGGCCGCGTTCCCAAAAAGAAAACCCCTCCCCGCGCGGATCAACGGGGAGGGGTTGGTCAACGGGAAAAACTGCGGCTTACGGGGTGTAATAGACGTTGACGGCGATGTAGTCGAGCGTGAAGTCGCGGGAAGTATTGCTGGCGACATTGACGATGCGGATGCGGAAGTTGGCATTGGTCAACTCACCGGTGGCCCAGGCGCGGCCCCAGTTATTGGTCGGGCCGCCGAGGACGTAGGTGGCTTCCGTGGTCGTGAGGGTCGCGCTGGAAAGGGCGGTCGTCCAACTGACGCCGCCGTCCCAGGAGATCTGCACGCAGAACTTGGGCGCGCCGGTGACGCTGTCGGCCTTGCCATCCAGCCGGACTTCGATGCCGTTGATGGTAGCGCCGCCGGGCACGGAGATGTTGTAGTTGTAGTAGGTGTGCCGGTCTTTGCGGTTGCTGGTGCAGGAGGTCTGGGTGCCGCTGCCGCTGTCGGTGTCCACTGCCACGGAGGCGTCGTTGCCATAGGCGTTGGCCGGGTTGGTCTGGAAGCCGTTGTTATCGCCGGAGCCAGTGGTGACAGGGGCGTTGGCGCTGGGGCTGAGCAGGCCGGTGTTGCCGGGCGCGCTGGTGGGCGTGGGGGTGGCAGTGGGAGTGGCGGTTGGGCCGGGGGTGGGGGTGGGGCCGCCGCTGATGGCCGCGTTGTAGGCCGCCAGGGCATCAATGCGCCCGTAGCCGAAGACGTTATTCGGGATTTGGCCGTTGGTGCCGCCGCAGGTCTGCGTGGTTTGCAGGTGAACGGCGCTGGTTTCGATGATGTCTTCGAGGCCGCTCACGTTCCCGGCGAGCGCAGGGTTGGCGGAGATTAGGAGGCCGACGAGGCCCGCAACGTGCGGCCCGGCCATGCTGGTCCCGTTCCACCCGCCCTGGTAGCCGGTGCCGGGAATGCTGGAACGGATACTCGAGCCGGGTGCGGAGATATTCGGTTTGAGGCGGTTGCTGCCATCAATCGTCACCGGGCCGCGACTGCTAAAACTGGAGATCGCATCCGTGCTCGTAGTGGAGCCGACGCTGAAGGAGGAGGCGTAAATGGCGGCTGGATCAGCGACCGTGCTGCATGCGGAGCCAGCGTTACCCGCCGAAACGACCACGACAATCCCGGCGGCGCGGGTATTATCCACGACGGTCTGGAGGATGAGGGGATCGGTACAACCTTCGGAGGGCGGGCAGCCCCAGGAGTTGTTGATGACGTGCGGGGCCTGCGCCGGGTCGGGGTTGTTGCCGGAAAGGTCGGTGGGGGCGATAAACCACTGGAAACATTCGCTGTAGGTGGTGGGCGTGCCGTTGCCCTGGTTCATGTTGCGGCAGCCGATCCAGCGTGCGCCGGGGGCCATACCGATGGCATTGGTGGCGCTGGCCGGGTTCTGGTAATTGTCACTGCCGACCATGGTGCCCATCGTGTGCGTGCCATGGTTGTTGTCATCGCAGGGTGCGGTGGCGTTGACGCCGCACACACCGCCGCCCCCGGAATGGATGGAGTCGTGCCAATTGTAGTTGTGGTTGGCGGAGGCCCCGTTCCAGCCGCGGTATTGGTTAATCAAGGCGGGATGATCCCAGTCATAGCCGGTATCCTGCCCGCCGATGACCGTGCCCTGCCCGGTATCGCCCAACGCCCAAACGCTCGGCGCGCCCACTTTGGTAATGTTCCATTCAATGGCGGTTGGGGTTTCGGCGGAGGGGGCTTGTACGTCCACCTCGTCGAGATGCACCGACGGATTGGCCGAGATGCGGGCCACGTCCGGGCGCTGGGCGAGGGTCTGGACGACGGCGGCATCGCCGCGCACCCAAACCATGTTGGCGACCCAGTAGGCCTGGTGATCGACGCCCAGGCGGGCAAGCTCGGCCAACACTGGCCCCTGCGTGCGGGCGGCGGTGGCGCTGAGCGTCTCGTAGACGTAAGTGCCTTTCTCCAGTTTGGTCTGCATGGAGGCGGCAGCGCTCACGTCAGCCTGCTCGGTGAGGAAAACGAGGAATTCGGCCTGCCCCGTGGCGGTGGCGTCCATCACCCACGGGTCAACCTTGGTTTGCCAGGCGGCTGCCGAGACATTACTACGCGGCAACAGCCCGGCCAGGGCTACCAGGGCAAGCATGGCCAGGATCAGGAGAGTGGTCTTTTTCATGGGACTCCTTTGGGATGAAAAAATGAGTTTTTGGGAACGCGGCCCCCTTCGACTTCGCTCAGGGCAGGCCCGGTGAAGGGAATGAGGTGAGGCGGGCGGGCGCCGTTCCCGGTTGGCCGGATTATACCCGCAGGCAGTACCAAAGTAAGGTCACAATCGGCCAAGTTCGCGCAGGTCGGCCCAGATAAAGGGAGCGGCGGCCCCGGCCCCGGCGGCCATCACAGCCAGCCCGGTGAGCGCGCTCACTTCCGTACCCCACGCCTCAAACGGAAGAACCGCCTGCCCGGCCAGCACGACCAGCCCGCCCGCCAGCGTCGCCAGAATTACCCGCATTACAGTCGCCCGCACCTGCCAGATGCCCGGCACTTTGCGGCCCAGCAGGAAGAAGAGGAGCGCGGCCTCAGAGGTGAAGGCCACGGCATTGGCGATGGCGATCCCGTTGAGGCCCCAGAGCTGGACAAACCAGTTGGCGAGGATGGAATAAAGGACGACCGCATGCAGGAAGGCGGCGAACAGCGGCGTGCGCGCATCCTGCCGCGCATAAAACGAGCGCGACGCAATCTCAAGCAGGGCGTGCCCGGCCAGCCCGAGCAGGTAGCCGCGCGTCGTGAGCACGACGTAGTGTGATACCTCCGCCTCCAGCCCCAGCACCCCCACCACCGGCTCCACCCCGGCGGCGAGAATCGCCATAACCGGAATGGTCAGCGCCAGGAGCACGCGCACCCCGCGGTTGAGCGTAGCGCGAAACCCCTCGGTATCGCCGCGCGCCGCCAGCTCTGCCAGCGTCGGCAGGATGGCAATCGCCAGCGCCGAACCAATCAGCGTCTCCGGCACCTGCATGATGAACCAGCCATAATTCAGCCCGGTCACAGCCCCCTCGCCCAGCCGGGAAGCCAGGTTATCGCGCAGCAGGAAAAACCACTGGATGAAGGCCATCGTCAGCACCCGCGGCCCCAGCAGGCGCAGCACCTGCCTCACCCCCGGCGTCCGCAGACCCAGCACGGGCCGCCAGCGGAAACCGTATTTGATCAGCCCCGGAATCTGAATCCCGAGGTGAAGCGCCGCCCCCAGGATGACCCCGTACACCATGCCATGAATCCCCAGCCCAAGACCGGAGAGCGTGAGGGGACCCACCAGGGTGCCTGACCCCGGCGAGAGGATCAAGATCCCGGCAATTTGCCCGGCGTTGTACAGCACGGGAGCCAGCGCCGGCAGGAGGAAGTGCTGGTTCGCATGCAACCCGGCCATCGCCAACCCGGAGATCGCAAAGATCATGATCGCCGCCAGGTCCAGCCGCATCAACTCGACCGCCAGCGCCTGCTGATCGGCGGTAAAGCCAGGCGCAACCACGCCGCTGATAATCGGTGCGGCAAAAATATAAATGACGATCGCCAGCGCGCCCGTCACCAGGAAAGCGAGGTTGAGGATGCGGGCAAACAAATCCCAGGCATCCGCGCGTCCGCGTTGTTCGAGATGCTCCGACAAGACCGGGATGAGCGCCACCCCCAGCGCACCCCCGGAGATCAGGACAGACAGTAAATCCGGGATATTGTTGGCAGCAAAGAACACATCCTGCTCGGAAGTGCTGTAAATGCGCGCCATGAGCACCTGGCGTGCCAGGGCAAACACTTTGTCCACCGCAAAAAAGAAGGCAATGATGAAGGTTGAACGCGAAATATGGGACATTAAATTCCTTGCAGAATGTTTCTTCAAATCTTATGCACTACGGAGCGCACGGAGTAAACCTAAAAATAACTCCGTGTTTCTCTGTGTGGCCCCGTGCAACTCCGTGGTAAATGCTTTTTCTCGCGTAGAATCCGGGCCGCCGCACCGGCACAGTATAGCCCAGACCTCCGCGGTCTGGGAGACCTCCGAGTTCTTCAAGAACTCGGAGGTCTTGAGCTGCGGTCTTAAACGTCAACCCACCTGTAACAATCCGCGGCAAACATGGTAATAGAATGAGACATCCTGATATGATTGGGAACCAACGGCAATGGCCCTCTTCGCAACCCTGCTCATCTCGCATCTCATCGCCGATTTCCCGCTGCAAGCCGGCTGGATCTATGCGTGGAAAATGCGCTCCCCGCTCGGCCTGACACTCCACGCCGCCCTGCATGCCATCGTCCCGCTGGCGTTGTTCCGGGCACCCCTGATGTGGTGGCCCGCCTTCTACGCCCTCGCCCTGGTCCACTACCAGATCGACTGGGCGAAAATCAATCATCCCATACGCCCGCAGACCCGCGGCTTCGTGCTGGATCAACTCTCCCACGCCGTATCCCTGATCCCCTTCATTTTCCTCATCCCCCAGGCGGAACCGGTCATCCCGGCGAGAGTACTCGCCCTTGACCTGATTCTGCTCATGCTCCCGCCCCTCCTCCTGCTCGGCTGGACGGCCACCTGGGACATGCAGGAACCCCGGCCAGACTCCCGCCCGCACACCATATTTACCTGGGTACGCCGGAACGCCCTGCGCATTTCGCAGATATTTGGGATGGCGACCGTCCTGCTCGTCGCGTTTCAGATTTGGCTGAACTGACCACCTCGCGGCCGCCATCCATCCTCCCGTTTGATGAGTTTTCATTTTGAGGGATGATTTTCCCTGTTATACTTTTCCGGGAGGAAGCAACCATGAGTAAATCCTTCAAACCCCAAAAAGTGGATTTTACTGAACTCACACATATGCTCGAAAAATATGAGCATAAGTTTGGATATTCCACGATTGAATTTTTCCGCCGCTATACCGATGGCAAATTGGGGGATGAAGATGAATTTATGATGTGGGCAGGAATTTATCATCTTTATTTGACATCACTGCCCCTTCGCAAATTCATGCGCGAGGACGCGGCTTTGGTTGGATGAAGATCGGGGATTATTTTTCAAGTATTGAGCGCGGTTTACGCCGCAAAAAGGGGGCAAACATCCACGATGGCGTCATATGCATCGCATCAGATGATTACAATGGTCTCATCCGCTGCCGGGTGGTATTTTGGGAGGGAAGTTATCTCGATATTTATGAAGTGATTAGCACCGAGTTGGGTTACCCAATCAAGGTTCACTACGCTTATACATTTATGCAGGGTGGAAAACGTATATTTCGGTACGACAATGCGCCTCACCATCCAGAAATCAGCACACACCCTCATCATAAACATAGTGGCGCACAGGATGTTTTGTCCGCCTCAGAAGAGCCAACCCTGTCCCAATTGCTGAGTGAGACAGAAAAATTGCTGACCGAGTAGGCTTTGTCTGGGATCATTGAAGGGAACGCCTGCCTGACAAGTGAACTCGTACCGGCTCGCACCGGGTTTCAGCGACCTGCCCGCTTCCGGGATTTTTTCCGCCCAGCCCCAACCTCATCCTCCCCCAAGTGCACCACGCGCGGCGCGGCCAGCGCCAGCGGCACGACCCCTACCACCGTGCACACCAGCCCGCCCAACCCCAATGACGCGCCGTACCCGAGTAGCCCCGGCCAGCCCAATTGGCCCGCCAGGAACGGCCCGCCTACAAAAACCAGCCCCATCACCAGCATACTGAACAGCCCCGCCAATACGGCCAGGCAGCCCATCCCGCCGCCCTGCACCTGGTTCGGGTTTGACCACTCAAAATTCGCGCCCCATATCCCAAACGCCAGCATCAATCCCATCAGGGCCATCATCACCAACAGGAACGCGGCCAATTCGTAAAGGAGCAGACCCACCGTGATACGCTGGTAGACCCCGGCGACGAGCAGGTACAACGCGCCCAACACCACGGGGAACACCAGGCCGCTTAGGAACTTGCTCCACAAGAGGTGCCGCACGGAAATGGGCGAGGTCTTCAAAATCCACCACTGCCGCCCCTCCAGGCTGAACGCCCCCATCCCAAAGCGAATCTCCAGGTTCCAGCCAATAAAAATCGCCAATATCAAGGCCCCGCCAACGCCGGGCGTCCCGTTGGCGGCGACCCCGGGGCGGAAGAAGGAGACCGTCCAGATGACGGCCATGATGATCGGGAAGACCAGTTGCGACAGGTTGCGGACATCCCGCCGGAAGAGCCGGGCATCCTTGAGGATCACGGCCAGCAGCGGGGCAGGGAGCCAGCCCCAAAGGGCGCGGATCCCTTTCAGGGAATCTGCACCCCGGTGGGCCGCGCCCTCCCCGGCTACGGATTTGCGCCGCTTTTTGCGCAGGCCGCCCAACTGGACGCGCGCCCATCCCGAAAAATACACCTTTTCAGCCATCAGCAAAGTCGCGCCAAAGACAAACATCGCCAGCGCCGTGGTCAGCGCGGCCAGCAGGAGGCCCGGCCCCCAATCCCCGCGGCCAAGGGCGGTCAGGGCGTGCCCCGGCCAGCCGAGCGGGTTCCACAAGCTGGTGAGCGGGACAGCCGCACCAGCCAGACTTCCGAGGCGATCCGGGGTGAACACGGTATCCCCCACCTGCCCGGCAAACTGGCCGCTCTGCGAACAGACAAACGCCAGCAGGCCGCCGATCACGCCGAGGAGTTCCGCCGCCCGCCGCGGGGCGACCACCCGTACGATCGCCATGACCAGCAGGGAACTCAGCCCGGCTCCACTGAGAACGTAAAACAGGAGGAATACCGGGATCAGGACATAGTAGGCCAGCCCGTACGCGCGCGGCAGGCCAAGGCCCACCAGCCCCGGCATGAAGAGGACGAGCATGAGCAGGAAAGTCGGCACGACGGCCTGGGCCAGCTTGGAGACAAACACGGCGCGCGGCGGGAGCGGAGCCGCCAGCAGGAATTCCATATCCCCGGAGAGGTAGAGCAATTGCAACAGGCTGCCTATATTGGAGAGGAGCGCCACCAAAAAGGCGCTCGTGAACATGACCACGGGGATTTGGTCGAGCACGGCGGCAGGGTCGAGGCCCAGCCCGGCTTCCTGCATGATGGCGATGGCTTCGGGCTGGCTCAGGCCCCAGGTGAAGAACCAGCTCAAAGTCCCGAGGAACAGGCCAAAGCCCAGCATGGCGATGATGACAAAGATGGAGGTAAACCGTTTGCCCCAGGACTGGTTCTTAAACGTATTCCAATACAGCTTGAACCGCAGACGGAGGAGTTTGAGTGTGGTGTTCCGCATGCGCACTCAGCCGAGCAACTCGGCGATCTCGGCGTATTCGGTGCCGCCAGTCAGCCCGAGGAAGATGTCTTCAAGACTGCTGTCCCCCGCACCGCCGCGCAACTCATCCATTGTCCCCACGGCGATCAGCTCCCCCTTGCTGATGATGCCGATGCGGTCGCACATGCGCTCGGCGATTTCGAGAATGTGCGTGGAGAGTAGCACGGAGACGCCGCGCTCGGACAACTGGCGCAGGATGTCTTTGATTAACCGGGCGCTCTTCGGGTCCAGCCCCACGGTCGGTTCATCGAGGATGAGCAATTTGGGGTCATGGATCAGCGCCCCGGCGAGGGCGGTTTTTTGCTTCATCCCGTGGGAGAAGCTGTCGATCAGATCATCCGCATTTTTCTCCAAATCAAAGAGCCTGAGCAACTCGGCGGCGCGGCGGGAGGCTGCCGCGCGCTCCACGTCGTATAAGTCTGCGACGAAGAGGAGAAACTCCGTGGCCGTCAATTTTTCATAGAGCAGGGGGGTATCCGGGACGAAGCCAAGCTGGCGTTTGGCATCCAGCGGGCGTTTGGCGATGTCCACGCCGCCAATCTGGACATTCCCGCTGGTAGGCTGGAGCAGGCCGACGATCATCTTAAACGTGGTCGTCTTGCCCGCGCCGTTGGGGCCAAGCAGGCCAAAGATTTCGCCGGGCTGGACGGAGAGGTTGAGGTCGCGGACAGCGTGGGTGGTTCCGTAGGTTTTGTGGAGGGAGGTGAGCTGGAGGATGGGAAGCATGGGTGGGTTAAGCAAGGGGGATGGCTGCGAGTGTATCACAGCCGCGGCGAGGAGGCTGGCATATCCGTATTGGGAGTCAAGGCTTTAGCCGGGTTGGATCAGCTTACCTGCCGCAGTCACTCCCATAATGAAAGGCTTCGAGATTCCAGAGGTCGCTATCGGCGGTGGGGTTGAGGGCGTAGCCGCAAAAACCGGCGCGGGCGGCAGCCAGTTTGAGGCGCAGGTAGAGGGGGATGACGGGGAGATCGGCGGCGAAGATGGCCTGCGCTTGCCGGTGGGCTTCCTCGTAGCCAGGTTCGCCAGGGAGGAAAGAGAGGGCGAGGCGGCAGGCAGCATCAAAGGCGGGATTGCTGTAGCCGCTATTATTTGGGCCTGTCCACCCACCAGCGGGATTGGGGAGTTCTGGCGGGCCAGCGATGTTATCAGTCATGTACAGGTCACAGGGCGGGGTGACGCCCGATAGCCAGGCGAATTGCGCCATATCGAACCGGCGGCCAAAGACGGGGCCTTCCGGGCCGTCGGCAAAGAAATCGTCAGGCTTTGAGTATTCCAGTTTGATCTCGATGCCGCATTGGGCGAGGGAGTCGGCGATGATCTGGCTGGCCTGCTGGCGCTGGGTGGCGTCGGTGGTGGCGTAATTGAAGGAGAGCGGGGTACCATCGGGGATACCAGCGACCCCGGCGGCCACGCGGGGGGTGGCGGGGTCGGCGTCATGATCCCCCCAGCCAATTTCATCCAGCAGGGCCATTCCTGCATCAGGGTTATATGGATATTGCGGGGCGGCGGCGTTGAAGAGCGGGTGCGAGTCAGGGATGTAGGAATGGATGACCTCGGACAATCCCAGGAGGAGGGCGTCCACGAGGGCGGTGCGGTCAATGCAGGCGGCGATGGCCTGCCGGGTGCGCGGGTCGCCAAAGAAGTCGGGGCGGTCTGCGCCGGTGTAGCCGTCGTCGTAGGCCGCCGGGCGGATGCCAAAGTCAGCGTGCTCCCAAACGGTGCCGGGGGAAGCGATGAGTTGCAGTTCGCCGATGGTGTCGAGGTCGCGGAATACGTCCATGCGGTCATCAATGTGAGTGGTCTGGGTCAGCACGTCACATTCGCCATTGAGCAGATTGGCCAGCCCGGCGAGGGAATTTTCGCCGAGGAAACGGAAGACGATGAATTCGAATGCGGGCAGGCCCTCGTCGGCGCGGAAGTAGTAAGGGTTGCGACGCATTTGGATGTACGAGCCAGTTTTCCATTCTTCAATTATGTAAGGCCCCCAGCCTACCGGAAGTTGGCGAGAAATCTCCAGGTCGAGGAGTTCCTGGGCGGAGTATTCGCCCCAGAGATGTTGCGGGAGCGGATGAAAATAATTGGTGAAGTAGGTGGGGTCGAGGTAGCCGGGGAGGCCGATCCATTGGGTCGTGCGGGCGTCGAGGGCGACATAGGATTCAGTGCCTTTGAGAAAATATTCTGAACCCGGCGTACCCGGGTCGGCGGCCAGTTCAAAGGAGTAGACGGAATCATGGGCGGTAAGCAACGCGCCGTCCGACCAGCGCAGATCGGGGAGGAGGGTAAAAGAGGCGGAGAGTTGATCCATTTGGAGCGCGCCGCCCTCAAAGGCGACGGCACATTCCGGGGCGCGGCACCCCGCCGGGCGGACGCGCACCCCGGCGGTCAGGGTCGCCACATTCCCGTCAGCGTCCACGATCAGGTCGCCCTCCTGCACAGTCACAGCTTCGAGGGACGCATCCCCGTCCGCCAGGCTGGGCAATTTCTCCAGGATAATGGGCTGGTAGCCGTAATCATTGCTGTCAATCGGCCCGTCATAGACGGCTTCGAGGATGTTGCTCATATCCAGCATTGAGCCGCCGTAGAGATAGAGCGTTTCCGGCTCGGCGCCGTTGCAAATGGTCAGCGTGTCGGGGAGCGGCGTCGGGGTCAGCGTGGGCGTCCGGGTCGGCGCGGTGTAGCGCGGGGTGATCGTGGGCGGCGGGGTGTTGGTGATGACCACGATGACCACGTTTGCAGTTTCGGTGGGCGCAACCTCAACCAGCGTTGGGGTAACAGTTGGGCTGCAAGCCACGGCGACCAAGCCCATCCACAGGGCCAGAATAAATGGAAACCAGCGATGTCGCTTCATACTCCTTACTCCTTACTCCTCACTCCTTGCTTCCTGCTTCTTGCTCACCGATCACTCCTCATTATAATTCCGCGCCAACCCTGAAAACCCCGAGCCTCCCATGAAAACCCTCCACAGCCTGATCCTCCTCCTGACCCTCGCGGCGTGTGCCGCGCCCTCACAGCCTCCAGCCACGGCCACGAGTTCCGCTGAGGTCCCACGAGTTCCCACGAGCACCGTTGAGATCATTGCCCCCTCCGCTTCCCTCACCCCCAGCCCCTCCCCTACGCCCCTCCCCACCGCCACCCTGACCCCGACCCCCTCCGCGGGCGGGCAGTCCGCCGGGGACTGGTACGCGCCCGAATTGGGCAACACCGGCTATGACGTGCAGCATTACACGCTGGCGCTCACCCTTGACCCCGGTCTGCCAACCGTGACCGGCGCGGCCACCATCAACGCGATCAGCACGATCCACAACCTGGCCTCCCTTTCCCTCGATTTTTCTGGCTTCGAGATTTCCTCGCTCACCGTGGATGGCCTCCCTGCCGAATATACCCGTGACCCTGCCAAACTCCACATCCTTCTGCCCGAATCGCCAGCGCTCGGCCAGGAATTTGAGATCGCCATTGCCTATGCCGGGGAGCCTGCCCAAACGAGTTCCGCCTACGTCCCGTTCTTCCACCACTTGGGACTGCAATACCTGGGCAGCAACCTGTTCGCCCTCAACGAGCCGGACGGCGCGCACTACTGGTTCCCCTGCAACGACACGCCCACGGACAAGGCCGCGTTCACCTTTGAGATCACCGCCCCCGCCGGGCTGGAAGCCATCGCCAACGGTGCACTCGTCCGCGAACTTTCCGGCACCGACAGCACCACCTATCTCTGGGAACAGCCGTACCCGATGGCAACCTACCTCGCCACCGTCGCCATCGGCGATTACGAGTTCATCACCGACACCTCGCCCGCCGGCATCCCCATCGAGCATTACATCTTCGCCGACATCCGCCAGCCGTTCACGGACGCCGCCGACGTGACCGGTGAGGCCCTCGATTGGATGAGCGAACTCTTCGGGGATTATCCGTTTGACACCTTCGGATTTGTGACCACCCGCCTGATCCGCGCCTCCCTGGAAACCCAGGGGAGGGTGCTCCTCTCCGAGAACATGCTCAATGAAGAGACCGTCATCCATGAGATTGCGCACATGTGGTTTGGCGACTGGGTGACGATGGAATCCTGGTCGGATATGTGGCACAACGAGGGCTTTGCCGTCTATGTCAGCCTGATGTGGCAAACGCGGGAACAGCCGGGCGCGCTCAATATCTTTATGCAGAACATGGAAGCGGACGTGACCCGCGAGGGGAGCGCGGACCCCCTGGGTGATCTGGCCCCCCATCGATTGTTTGGCTTTGACAGTTACCAGCGCGGCGCATTGCTCATCCACAACCTGCGCCTCACCGTGGGCGATGATGCCTTCTTCACTGGACTCCGGCTCTATTTCGAACTCTACGGCGGCGGCACAGCCTCGCGGCAGGAGTTCATTGCCGTAATGGAAGAAGCCAGCGGGATGGAACTGGACGCCTTTTTTGCGGAGTGGTTGGAATAATTGGATGGCAAGTGCCACGCACCTTGAAGGTGCGTGGCACTTTTAAGCGCGCGACCCACCGCTACCGCCGCCAATTCAGGAACACCTGCAAAATCCCCAAATTCTCCTCAAAATCCGTATTCTCGTGATCGTGCAATTCCAGGTCAATCGCCGCAATCCCGTTGGCCGCGGCCCAATCCGGGAGTGTGCCTGAATAGACACAGCCAATATCCACCGGCGGATAGGGGTACGTGCTCGCCGCGGCCACTGCCTCCGCCAGCCGGGCGGAGGCCTCGTCCGCCGGGTCGCCGCCGGGGAAGATGCCCAGCGCCGCGCTGTGATAGCTGATGATGGCAGTCACGCGGGTCTCCTCCAGCACGTACTTCATCAGCGCCTGCGTCTCAGGCTCCGAGCCGGGGGACGCGCCGCCCGTGGTGGGCGCGTAGTTCCAGCACAGGTCCCGGTCCCAATCGGCCAGCCAGTTGATGGGGAAATTACGGTTCAAGTCCACGCCGTTGTCGTTCACCCGCCCGCTCACGCCCAGGTCGCGGGCAAACCCATCCGGGTTGAGCGCCCGCAGGATAAAGAGCGTCACCGTGCGCGGCACCAGTTCCGGGTGCGCCCGGAGGTGGGCGATCAGCTCATCGGCGAGCAGGATCGTGTTGAACTCGTAACCGCCGTGGATACCCGCCACGATCAGCCGGTGGACGGGGCCGCTGCCAAAGCGATGGATTTCGAGCGGACGCCCGCCGACCGATTGGCCGATTTCGATTGGCCCCTCATAAAAAGGGATGGGCGTGATAAAAAAGGTCGGCGTGGGGGTGAAGGGGAGGATCGGGGTAAATGTCGGTTCGATGATCACCCCCGGGGATCGCGTCCCCCCGGGAGGGGTGGCAATCCCAGTGGGGGCTGCGGTCCAGGTGGGCGGGAAAACCATCGGGCCTGCCGGGGGCGTTGATCCCGCGGGAGGTTCGGTTCCCGATGGGGGCGCGCCCGGATTCAACCCCTGCGCCCAGAAGGCCAGCACCCCCCCCAGCGCAAGTACGCCGAACCACATGGCCGTGGCCAGCAGGGCGAGGAAAGTGTTGCGAGGTTTGCCATTCATCCGGCAATGGTAGCATAGTTTGAGGATCAGCCTGCATCATGGGTATAATCGCCGCATGACCGATCTCATTGACCTGAGCCATACCGTTGAAGATGGGATGATCACGTATAAGGGGCTGCCCGCGCCGATCATCTGCGATTTCCTGACCCGCGAGGCCTCCCGCGCCCATTACACCGGCGGAACTACGTTCCACATTGGGAAAATTGAGATGGTCGCCAATACTGGGACTTACCTGGATACGCCCTTTCACCGCTACGATGATGGCGTGGATTTAGCCGGGCTGGAATTGGAGGGGGTGACAAACCTGCCGGGGTCAGTGTTCCGCGTGAACCCGGGGGTGAGGGCGATTGGCCCGGAGATTTTCCGGGATGCGAACCTCTCCGGGAAGGCGGTGATTGTCCATACCGGCTGGGACCGGCATTGGCGGACGGATCAGTATTTTGAGGGACATCCGTTCCTGACACGGGACGCCGCGGAGTTTCTCAAGGCGGCGGGAGCGGCGCTGGTGGGGATTGACTCGCTGAATATTGACGATACGGCGGACGGGACGCGCCCGGTGCATTCGATCCTGCTCGGCGCGGGGATTTTGATTGTGGAGCATATGACGCGGCTCGGCGCGCTGCCGGAGGCGGGGTTCCGGTTTTTTGCCGTGCCCGTCAAAGTGAATGGGATGGGGACGTTCCCGGTGCGGGCGTTTGGGCTGGTGGGAGGTTGAGATGGGCGGACAGGAAAAACCAATTTCATTGGGGAGCGCCGGGCTGGTGTTGGGGCGGCCCGCGGTGTGTATTTTATATTTTGTGATCGGGAGGCTGGGGGTGAACGACCTTGTACACCAACCATGCCCGACTCCCGGAAGGAGAAATGATGACCATCCAATATGACGAAAAAGGGAAGTATTTTTCACAAATCGTGCAAAAACGCCTTGTTTTTGCCAATGTCCAGACAACCACCCACCGGATTCAGGGAAATATCCATACCGAGGAAGGGGAGCGGCTGAAGGACATGCTCAACAACCCGGATGATTTCATTGCGATGACCGAGGTCGTGGTTTATGACGGGGATGGGAGCATCCTGTACCGCGCTGATTTTGTGGCGGTGCAACGCCATCACATCATCTGGGTCATCCCGCTTGACGAAAGACAGGATGGGACAACTGAAGAGGAGCATGGATCATGACACAACCCAGCCCACTTCCCGAATCGCTGTCGGACAGCCTGGCGCAGGCGAAAACGAGCCTGGTGAATATGATCGCCCGCGAATTGCAGCGCAACCCGCCTGCCATTGAGAAACAGGAAACTGCCATCCAGCAATTGATCACCCAGGCAATCGAACACACGCGTGGGCAGTTCAAGCCGGAACAACTTGCGCAATTGGCCGCCGAAGTTCGTGGAGAAATTTTGGGGTACGGACCGCTTGAAAGTTTGCTCGCTGATCCCACCATTTCGGAAGTGATGGTCAACGGGCCAAACAAAGTTTATGTGGAGAAAAGTGGGAGGATCGTCAAGACGAACGTGCATTTCCAGGATGACGCCCACGTCCGGAAAATTATTGACCGCATCATCCTACCGCTCGGACGCAACGTAGATGCCGATCATCCCACCGTGGACGCCCGGTTGCCGGATGGATCGCGGGTCAATGCCGTCATTCCGCCGGTAGCCATCGATGGCCCCTCGATCACGATCCGCAAATTCTCACAGAAAAAGCCAGGCATGACCGACCTGATCGCCTTTGGCTCGTTGACCGAGAAAATGGCGGAATTTCTCAACGCCTGCGTCGTTTCACGGTTAAACATCGTGATTTCAGGGGGTACCGGTTCCGGGAAAACCACCCTGCTCAACGTTTTATCGGGTTTCATTCCCGAAAATGAGCGGATCGTGACCATTGAAGATGCCGCTGAACTGCAACTCCAGCAGGACCACGTCGTCCGCCTGGAGGCAAAGACGCCTGATTCGGATGGAAAGGGTGCAGTTCCGATCCGTGAGTTGGTACGCAATTCCCTGCGAATGCGTCCGGATCGGATCGTGATCGGGGAAGTGCGCGGCGGGGAAGCGCTGGATATGCTGCAAGCGATGAATACCGGCCACGATGGCTCGTTGACCACCCTGCATGCCAATTCGCCGAGGGATGGTCTTTCCCGTCTCGAAACAATGTCAATGATGTCGGGCCTGGACATGCCGCTGCGGGTAATTCGGGAGCAGATCGCTTCCGCCGTTGACTTGATCGTTCAGATCACACGGCTCAAGGACGGCTCCCGGAAAGTCACCTACATCACGGAAATTTCCGGCATGGAAGGGGATAAAATCGTGATGACGGATGTCTTCAAATTCCAGCAAACAGGAACAGACCCGGACGGGAAGGTGTTGGGGGAGATGGCGGCAACGGGTATCCGGCCAATCTTTATCACCAAACTGCAGGAAGCAGGGTTCAAGCTTGGGGCGGAGATATTTCTCACGGCGACTCCAAAATTCACGGAAGATGCACGTACGCGCAGGCGATGATCGATGCCAGTTCAATTCCCCGTATGTTTGGGACGATGAAATCAATGGGGAAGAATTCTTCGACATTTTGACGGGCCGCCGGGCTGGGGCTGGGCGGGCTGTTTGGGAAGCACCGGGTGAAGACAGCGGCAATTGCGGGGCTGGCGCTGGGGTTGCTGGGGATGTGTATTTTCTTGTTTGTGATGGAGAGGCTGGGGGGAGGGTGAGATTTTTTGATCGGGGAGCAGGCTGTATAATTCAGGAATGGCTTTGATTGCTGAAATCCGCACCAAATTTACCCAGGATGAGTTTGAGTTTTCAAAGCATGCAACGGATCAATCCCTGTTGCGGGAGATAGCTGTTCAGGAGATACGCGAAGTCGTTGAGTCGGGTGAGGTTATCGAAGATTACCCGGATGACAAATATGGTCCAAGTTGCCTCATTTTCGGATTTACCATAGCAAGGAGACCCATTCACGTACATTGCAGTCACCCTGAGCGCCCCATCGTAAAAGTAATTACAGTTTATGAACCGAATGCAACGGAATGGATTGATTATCAAATCAGGAGATAATAAGATGACATCACAATTTGCGACCGAAAAGCTGATTGAACAAAACGTCACTTACACGCTATTAAAAGATGACCGTTTTTTCATTATCGAGAATGTGCCTGCGCGCGTAAACCTCGAGACCGGCGAACAGTTTTTTGCCCCCCAAACTGTGGAGCAATTATGGCAAATTATTGCTGGTGAACGGCAACCGGGGCGTATGATTCAAACGCCCGTTTATGAATTTGCATAATTGCCCGCCCCGGCACTAACATCAGGATTTTTTGTGAACACCCTGCCCGACCGCTCTCCCTATGTTTGGGACTACGAAATCACCGAAGCTGAATTCCTTGAGATTTTGGCGGGCCGCCTGAAGGGTGGACGGCTGGACCGCGATTGGGCGGCAGTGCGGTTGTTGGAATATGCGCCTTATGAGGAGATTGTGCGCGTCCTCGGATTCAAGGCCATCGTGCAGGATTGGCCGCGTTGGCGGGAGAAGGTGCGCGCGGAGGATCGCAAACGCGGGTTTGATTTCCTGGTGGCCTGGCTGCCGATCCATCATCCTGAGTTGTTTTGAATGATCGGGGAGTATCGCGGCGTTACTCAGCAGGTTTAATCCTCGCCAGCAACTCCTGCACCAATCCCTGAAAATACGCAACCATTTCGTCCCAAGGCAAAGGCTGGAGCATTTGCGGGAAATGATTTAGCCGCACGATATTCTGAACAGAATAGGCAAAATACAACTCGGATAATCCCAAGTCTTTTTCCTTCGCCAACCGGAATAAGTGGTCAAAAGTTAGAACAGTCTGGTGAAGAATCCAGTACAGGTCAATAAAATCCTTGGCATCTGCACGGCCAAAAATCGCCAGGACTTTGTTGGAACCGATATTTTCCAGGGTGTCCAGCCTGACCTTGCCACGCAGGGCAATTTCACCAAACCGGATAGGAATATCGCGCACGGCATCAATCTTGAGGGTGGCCCCGGATTCATCAGTGAAGATATATTGGAGAAACGTAGCGGTGACGACCTGACTGATGATTTTGAAATTCAGCGCGGTTCCAATCCCCAAAATTGCCCGATTTACCGAGTCGAAATCCAGCGTTTGATTATGAGTGAAAAAATCGAGATCAAGGCTTTCGCGATGGTGAAAGTAAAAGCGCGCCAGTGCCGTACCCCCGGTCAGGTAAAAATCCCCGCCAATCGCCGTTTCAAAAAAAAGCTCCAGAAATTGATCCTGGAGCGCGTAATTTACAGTCACCGGATTTCCCCCCATGCCTCCAAGGCAAAAGCCCAGACATCGCGGATGGCCGGCTTCAACTTCAGCTTCGGGAAATACGCCCGCACCTCGCGCAGGGTCAGGTACTCCCAAACATCCTCAAATTTTGCGCTTTCAAGAATGCGGGACATCATCCAGATTTTTTCCGTCTCGTTCGTGCCGCGCAAAATTTCGCGCACCTGCTCCTCAGAAAGGGCATAATCCCAGAGAAAATAAGGTTGGTGGGAAATTTGGGTGGTCATATAAAAATTTTACCACCTACCCCCGCTCTTTCTCCCCCTCCAGCAATTTCCGTAAAAACGTCCCCGTATAACTCCGCTCCACCTGGGCCACCTCTTCCGGCGTGCCGACGGCCAGCAATTCGCCGCCGCGGCCGCCACCCTCGGGGCCGAGATCAATCAGATGGTCGGCCACCTTGATGATGTCCAGGTTGTGTTCGATCACGAGTACCGTGTTCCCCTCATCCACCAATCGGTGCAACACTTCCACCAGCTTATGCACATCCGCGGCGTGCAAGCCAACCGACGGCTCATCCAGCACGTAGATCGTCCGCCCCGTCGAGCGCTTGGATAACTCCCGCGACAGCTTCACCCGTTGGGCCTCGCCCCCCGACAAGGTCGGCGCGGGCTGGCCGATACGGATGTAGCCCAGGCCCACATCGATCAACGTTTGCAATTTGGAGAGCATCGGCGGGAACGCGGCAAACTCCTCCACGGCGCGGGTAATCGGCAAATCCAGCACCTCGGCAATGCTCATCCCCTTGAACTTCACCTGTAAGGTCTCGCGGTTGAAGCGCGCCCCGTGGCACACCTCGCACGGCACATAAATATCCGGCAGGAACTGCATCTCGATCCGGATTTGCCCCTGGCCCTCACACGCCTCGCAGCGCCCGCCCTTCACGTTGAATGAAAACCGTCCCGGCTTGTACCCCCGCACCTTGCTCTCCGGCAACTCGGAGAATAAATTACGGATTTCGTCGAACAATTTGGTATACGTACCGGGATTGGAGCGCGGGGTGCGCCCGATGGGACTCTGATCGATGTTGATAATCTTGTCGATCAGTTCCAGCCCTTCGATGCGGTCATGCGCCCCGGGGTAGTGCCGCCCCCCATGAAGATGCCGCGCAATCGCCGGGTACAGGGTCTCATTGAGCAGGCTGGACTTCCCGGAGCCACTGACCCCGGTGATGCAGACGAGCATCCCGAGGGGGATGCGCACGTCAATATCCTTCAAGTTGTTCTGCCGCGCCCCAAAGATCGTGATCGCCCCCCCATTCCCGGTGCGGCGCACCGCCGGGATCGGCACCTTCAGCCGCCCGGACAGGTACGCCCCGGTCAGCGAGTTCTTATCCTTGATAATCTTCGCGGGCGGCCCCTCGGCTACGACCTCGCCGCCATATTCACCCGCACCCGGCCCCATGTCCAAAATCCAGTCGGCGGCCAGGATGGTCTCCTCATCATGCTCCACCACGAGCACGGTGTTGCCCAAGTCGCGCATGGATTTGAGCGTGCGCAGGAGACGGGCATTATCACGGGGGTGCAAACCAATCGAGGGTTCATCGAGCACATAGAGGACGCCGACGAGGCGCGAACCAATCTGGGTGGCCAGCCGAATCCTTTGGGCTTCGCCCCCGGAGAGGGTCGCGGCCGTCCGCATGAGGGTCAGATAATCCAGCCCGACATCGACGAGGAATTGCAGGCGTTCCTGGAGTTCCCGCAATATCCGGCTGGCGATCAATTGCTGGCGGGGGTCAAGGGGGGTGCTGACCCCGTCAAGCTCATTGACCCAATGGAGGGTGTCGAGCACGGGCCAGTCGGTGACTTCGAGGATGTTTTTGCCGGCGACGGTGACGGCCAGGGCTTCCTTGCGCAGGCGCGCCCCGTTGCAGGTGGGGCAGGGCTTGTCGTTCATCAACTCGAGGATGCGGTTGCGCATGTAATCGGAATTGGTCTCGGTAAAGCGGCGCTCCAGGTTGCGGATGACGCCCTCGTAGCTGGTGTGAAAGGTGGAGATTTTGCCGTTTTTGCGCTTGTACTGGACGGGGACTTCGTTGCCATTGGTGCCGTAGAGGATGACGTCCAGTTGCTTATCGCTCAATTTGCCGATGGGCGCGTCGAGGTCGATCTTATGAAGCTGGGCCGCGCCTTCCAGCGTGGACCAGTAGTAGCCGCCTTCATCGCGCGGGCCACCCCACTCCGAGACGGAAATCGCGCCGGCATTGAGGGACAGGGTTTTATCCGGGATCAGGAGGCCAGGGTCAATCTCGAGGCGGGTGCCGATCCCCTGGCAATCCGGGCAGGCCCCGTGGGGGGTGTTGAAGCTAAAGGTGCGCGGCTCAATCTCAGGGAAGCTGAGGTTGTCATAGGGACAGGAGAGGTGCTCGGAAAAGAGGATGTCTTCGCCACCCCCCTCCGGCTCCCCCCGCGTGCGGGGGGAGAGTTCCGTTCCCCCCCCGTCCACGGGGGGGGCAGAGGGGGGTAGCTTGTGAACAATCACCAGCCCTTCGCCAAACTTGAGGGCGGTTTCAACGGAGTCGGTCAGGCGCGAACGGGCGGCGTCTTCATCCGCCTGGCTATCCGCTTTGCGGACGATCTGGCGGTCCACGACGGCTTCAATGTGATGGGCTTTGTAGCGATCCAGTTCGACCTCATCCTGGCCGAGTTCAACCACGAGTCCATTGACGCGGGCGCGGGTGAAGCCTTCCTTTTGTAGTTCGTCGAGCAGGGTGTTGTAGGTGCCTTTGCGCCCGCGCACGACGGGGGCGAGGATCAGCAGGCGGGTGCCCTCCGGCAAGCTTTCGATGGCATCCACAATTTCCTGGGCGGACTGGCGTTTGAGTTCGCGGCCACACTCCGGACAATGGGGGATCCCGGCGCGGGCGTAAAGGAGGCGCAGGTAATCGTAGATTTCCGTAACCGTGCCAACGGTGGAACGCGGGTTGTGGCTGGCCCCCTTCTGGTCAATGGAGACCGCCGGGGAGAGGCCCTCGATGGTATCCACGTCCGGTTTCTCCAGTTGTCCCAAAAACTGGCGGGCGTAGGCAGAGAGGGACTCCACATAACGGCGCTGACCCTCGGCAAAAATGGTGTCGAAGGCGAGCGAGGATTTCCCGGAACCCGAGAGGCCGGTGATGACGACAAGTTTGTCCCGTGGAATCTCGACGGTGATGTTCTTGAGATTATGGGCGCGCGCGCCCTCAATGCGGATGACGTTCATGGGGGGTTGGTTGACTGGCTGATTGGTTTACTTGTTTACACGTTTGAACGTTTGAACGTTTGAACGTTTGAACGTTTGAACGTTTGAACGCAATTGTAGCATATCTGTTCTAGTATCTCGTCAAAAAAGTTTTGATAGGTGAGCATTGGTCAATCAGGCATCTTCCTTCAGCGGATATAGTTTCTTCAGCTTGTCGCGGGCGTTCAGGATCGTGAAGCGCCAATCGATGGTTACGCTCCT
>Ga0247727_10002671_pt1 | contig 40411 bp, 26 predicted proteins | sample WisWelCaveWW1625_FD_202498 | JGI IMG/M metagenome (GOLD analysis project Ga0247727, IMG submission 202498) | Biofilm microbial communities from Wishing Well Cave, Virginia, United States - WW16-25 | ecosystem: Environmental > Aquatic > Deep subsurface > Groundwater > Cave microbial mat | place... | reverse complement strand
GGACTTTCACATCGATCCAGAACTTGCGGCCGTCCCTGGCTTGTTCCTCTACCACACTCCGAAACGGTTGCCCTTTCTGGGCGCGGGCGGTGAATCTACGGACTATCTGCTCGGAGTGTTCGCCCGGAATGACCTCCAGGCGTGTACGACCGCGCATTTCCTCCAGGCTTAAACCGAACATGCGGCAAAACCCTTCATTGGCCCACTGGACGCGATAGTCGGGATCGAGGATAGCGACACCGTCATCGGAGGCGCCGACCACGGCGAGCAGCTTCTGCGCTTCCTGTTCGCTCTGCTTCAACGATTCGGTCATCCGCCTGGCCAGCGCCACGGCGCGGACGCGTGTGGTGTTGAGAGAAGCGATCACGACGAACAGCAGGAGACTGACCAGGCTGCCGCCGACGAGGATCGAGTTCTTGCTGGTGACCTCGCTCAGGCTGTCGAACAGCGGGGTGGTGGTGAACTCCACAGTCCACGGGCGGCCGCCGGACTGCCATTGGAACACCCGGGTGAAACGGGAGCGGTAGCCGGCCGGCGCGGGTTTCGGGGAACTGTCATACAACAACCGTCGCGCGCCGTCGAGGAGCCGGAGGCGAATAGCCTGGGCTTGCGGGCCGCCAGCGATGATCGTGATGTCGCTCAGCATCCGGTCAACATCAAGCAGCACCACCACCCATCCGCGCAGCGTCCTCTGTCTTCCCGCGATCGAAGTCGGCGGTCTGCCGGCGGCGTATACCGGCAGCAGGCTCGCGATCAGGGGGCCTCCGTCCGGTCGGCTCGAAGCGAGGATTCCGGTGAACGCGGCGCGACCTTCATCGGCGGCGGCGCGAAAGGTTTCCTCCCAGGAGTGGGCCAAAACCTCCGGCGGCAGCTCCCGGACCATCGCGCGGCCGTCCGCTCCACGGCCGACAAAGACAATAGCCCTGACGCCTGGATACCCCTCTCCAAGCGAGATCCCTCCAAGCCGCCGCCCTATTCCCCCGTGAGGCGGCTTCGCATTAAGCTCCCACAGGCTCCGAACGGCGTGCAGAAGGCTGGGATACAGCTCCAGCCGTTGTATGACCCGAAGTCTGGTGGTTTCCACCTGGCGATGGAAGATTCTCTCCACCCCGCGCGTGACAACGCGCTCGGCTTGCCGCCATCCCCAGAAAGTCGCGGCCACACCGAGAACCAGCACGGTCCAGGCGAGCTTCTGCCTGACGATCAGTCCCGTTAAGCTATACAGGCGCACAAATACTGGGAACCTTCCACATCATGAAGGGAAACCGACCGTTTCCCGAACGGGCGGAGTCGTACTCGGCAGACGACCCGTTACGTCTTCTATTGCTTATCGGGAATTATACATCGGCAGAGAGTCAAGGAGCAGCTTCTGCGCAGTTTCTGCTAAAATGAATACCGGCGCTAAAGGGCGCCTCTTCCCCATCGTCGGGCGGGAGTAATTCAGTGGTAGAATGCCAGCTTCCCAAGCTGGACGTCGCGGGTTCGAGTCCCGTCTCCCGCTCCAATTTTTCAGCAAGTTAGGAAGTTGCAGATCTACGGGGCGCAAGCCCGTGTGCTGGGCAACACGACTCAGGATCTTGCGGCCCAGTTCGCTAGTCGCCGGCCGGTTGCTCACTGGGCACCAGAAACGAAATGTTGAGGGCTGACGGCGGCAACTCCCCGTGTTTGATCCGATCGGCGATCACTTCGATGGCGAGCCTTTCGGTGCTGCTGATGGCCTCCTCGCGCGTCTCCCCGTAGGTCATGACGCCGGGCAGCTCGAGCGCCTCGGCGATCCAGCGGCCGTCATCTTCCTTGTCGAGTTCAATGGAAAGGTGCACTCCCTTATTGTACGCCAGGCCGCTTCCTACTCCTGCACTGGCTGCCGGCGCAGGAACTTCGCATGGACGCGGTTAACCTGCTGAGCAGGCGTCCGACGCCGTCCCGGATTGGGTTGGGGAGATTCTCAGACGCGATCACCAACACGCCCGCCTTCACCAGCTTGCCGATGTACTGCGGGCTGTTGTTCCAGTGCCGCGCGTACTGCGCCTGGGTCATCGGAATCACCTCACCTCGTATCCGGCGATGGCGCTGTCACCGGCGTGCCATCCGTTTACCCGCCGCGCGGCTTGTGAAATGGGTCCCGACACCGTTTGCCGCGTCGGGTAGTGTTGCCTTCGCGCGAGAGAACCTATTATCATGGCTGCAACGCCGGAGGCCTTGGCAATGAGTCGTTGGGCGGTTTGCATGCCGCGTTGGATTCCGATTCTGCTCGTGGCTGGCTGCTCCATTGGTGTGGGCGGCCCGCAGCCACGAGCCAAGAGTGTGCAGCCGTCCGTCTCACCTGAGCGTGCCGTCATCAATCGGTATTGCCTCGGCTGCCACAGCAGCACGGTAAAATCGGCGGGACTCGCGCTCGACGCCATCAGCGGCCGGAACGTGAGCCAGCACTCGGAAGTGTGGGAGAAGGTCGTACGGAAACTGCGTGCCCGCTATATGCCGCCCCCCGGAATGCCGCGGCCGGACGAGCGCACCTACGCCGCGGTGGTCTCCTCGCTCGAGTCCTCGCTCGACGGCGCAGCGGCGGCCAAGCCCAATCCCGGTCGAACGGATACGTTCCGGCGGCTCAATCGAACCGAATACCGGAACGCCATCCGCGATCTTCTTGCGATGGATTTCGATGTCGCCTCGCTGCTGCCGAGCGACCAGTCCAGCCATGGCTTTGACAATGTCACGGTAGGAGATCTCTCCCCGACATTATTGGAGTCCTACCTGTCGGCGGCGCGGAAGATCAGCCGGCTGGCGGTCGGGATCCCCGGTCGCTCTCCGGGCGGCGACACCATCACCCTGCCGCCGGACCTCACACAAGAGGAGCACTTCGACAAGCTTCCGCTCGGCACGCGCGGCGGAGCGGTTGTTCCCTACACGTTCCCGCTGGATGCCGCCTACGAGTTCCAGATTCGGCTTGCGCGAGACCGCAACGAGCACGTGGAGGGCCTGTACGAGCCCCACGAAGTGGAGTTGATGCTGGATGGCGAGCGGGTGCAGGTGTTCACGGTGAAGCCGCCCCCGCCAGGCAACGATCATCACGCCGTGGACAAGGATCTCCGCATCCGCGTTCCGGTGAAAGCCGGTCCGCATGGGATCGGCGTCGCATTTCTGAAGAAGCCCTCGACGCTGCTCGAAACCGAGCGCAAGCCCTACCAGGCACACTTCAACATGGACCGGCATCCCCGAATTCAGCCGGCGGCCTACTCCATCTCGATCATCGGCCCTTATGAGGCGAAGGGTCCCGGCGACACGCCCAGCCGGCGGCGGATTTTTGTGTGTGAGCCGGCGCAGCCGGGCCAGGAAGAAGCCTGCGCCCAACGCATCCTTCGGACGCTGATGCGCCGGGCTTATCGAAGACCGGTGACCAATGCGGATTTGCAAGTCCCGCTGAAGTTCTACCGGGACGCGCGCAAGGGTGGATTCGAGGCGGGGATCGAAATGGGGTTGTGCGCGGTGCTGGTGAGCCCGGAATTTCTTTTCCGCGTCGAACAGGATCCGGCCGGCGTCGCGCCGAATACCGCCTACCGCATCAGCGACCTGGAGCTGGCGTCCCGCCTGTCCTTCTTCCTTTGGAGCAGTATTCCGGACGATGAGTTGCTGGAGGCGGCCATTCAGGGAAAACTCAGGACGCCCGCTGTACTTGAACAACAAGCGCTGCGAATGCTGGCGGATGCCCGTTCGCAGGCGTTGGTGAGCAACTTTGCCGAACAATGGCTGCACCTGCGCAATCTGGCATCGACGACTCCGGACATGCGCTTGTTCCCGGACTTCGACGACAATCTGCGGCGGGCCTTCCGCGAGGAAACGGAGCTGTTTTTCGCGAGCATCCTGCGCGAGGATCGGAACGTGCTCGACTTGCTGAAGGCCGACTACACGTTCGTCAACGAACGCCTCGCCCGGCATTACGGAATTCCGAACATCTATGGCAGTCGCTTCCGGCGCATCCCCTTGGCGGAGGACAGCGTGCGAGGCGGGCTGTTCGGCCAGGGAAGCGTGCTGACGGTGACTTCTTATGCCACCCGGACCTCGCCCGTGTTTCGCGGCAAGTGGATCCTGGCCAATATTCTCGGGATGCCGCCGCCGCCGCCGCTGCCCGTGGTGCCGGCCTTGAAGGAGAATAGCGGGGAAGGTAAGACCCTCTCGATGCGCGAGCGCATGGCCCAACATCGCAACAATCCCGCTTGCTCAGGCTGCCATCAAATCATGGATCCGGTCGGCTTCTCGCTGGAAAACTACGACGCGGTGGGCCGCTGGCGAACCGTCGAGGAAAATACGCCTGTCGACGCTTCCGGGGGCCTTCCGGACGGCAGCAAGTTCGAGGGCGTGTCCGGACTCCAGCGAGCTTTGCTGAGCCGTCCGGAACTGTTTTTTACAACCTTCAGCGAGAAGCTTCTTACTTATTCTCTAGGCCGGGGAGTCGAGTATTACGACGCTCCGGCGATCCGCAAGGTCGTGCGGAATGCCCGGGGCGGGAATTTTCGGTTCTCGTCATTCATACTGGGAATAGTGAACAGCACACCGTTTCAGATGAGGAGATCACAATGATGATCACGAAGCAGGCTCTGCCGCGGCGAACGTTGCTGCGGGGCGTGGGGGCCACACTAGGGCTGCCGTTGCTGGATGCGATGGTTCCCGCCATGACCGCCCTGGCCGCGACGCCGGCCAATCCGGTGCGTCGCCTGGGTTTTGTGTACACCCCGATGGGAGCCAATATCTCTCAATGGACTCCACCCGGCTCGGGCGGCCTCACCGAGCTTTCGCCCGCCCTCCGTTCGCTGGCCTCGTGCGTGGACCAGCTCACCGTCATCACCAACCTGGAGCTGAAGAACGCCTATCCCGGCACCCATGCCACCTCCAACGCCGCCTTCCTGAGCGCGGCCAAGGCGAAGTGGACCGAAAGCAGCGACTACTACTTGGGCACCACGGTGGATCAAGTCGCCGCGAAGCAACTGGGCGCCGACACACGGTTGCCGTCGCTGGAGCTCGCGATGGACCTGCTCACCACGGTGGGTCAGTGTGACAACGGTTATGCGTGCGTCTACCAGAACAATCTCTCCTGGTCGTCGCCCACCACGCCGCTTCCGGCGGAGGCTCACCCCCGCGTCGTTTTTGAGCGACTGTTCGGCGAGGGTGGCAGCGCGGCGGACCGGCTGGCGGAACTGCGGAGAAACGCCAGCCTTCTCGATTCGGTGAGTGAAGGGATCTCTCGCCTTCAAAAGAAGCTCGGCCCGGGCGATCGCACCAAGGTCAGCGAGTATCTTGACGCCGTTCGCGAAGTGGAGCGTCGCATTCAGAAGGCCGAGGCCGACACGTCCGACTCCCGATTGCCGGACCTGGATCGCCCGGTGGGCGTGCCCGTCGCTTACGCGGACCACGCGCGGTTGATGTTCGACTTGCAGGTTCTGGCTCTCCAGGCCGACGTCACCAGGGTCATTACGTTTCAACTGGCTCGCGAAGCAAGCACGCGAACCTATCCCGAGATCGGCGTGCCCGAGGCGCACCACCCGCTCACGCACAACGGGGGCAATCCGGTCATGCTGGGGAAAGTGGCCAAGATCAATGCGTTCCATGTGTCGTTGTTCGCCTATTTCCTCGAGAAGCTGAAGGCCACGCGAGATGGCAACGGCTCGCTGCTGGATCATTCGATCTACCTGTATGGCAGTGGCATGGGCAATCCCGACGTGCATGACCATGTGAACCTGCCGATTCTTGTCGCCGGCGGTGGAGCAGGCAAGCTCAAGGGAGGGCGTCACGTCAGATATGCGCAACCCACGCCGCTGGCCAATCTTCACCTGACGCTGCTGGATCGGGCGGGAGTCCGTCTCGATGCCTTCGCCGACAGCCAAGGCAAGGTCCGGGAACTGCTCGAGCCGCTTTCTCTGTGAGCATGCGACTAACACTGATCATTCCGTTCCTTTCGGCGGCGGCGCTGGCAGCCTTCGCCGCTGAAGTCCGGCCGGATGGCACGACAGCCCTTCACCGGGCCGCGCACCAGGACGACCTGAAAACAGCGGCTTCGCTGGTCCGCGGCGGCGCCGACGTGAAGGCGGCCAATCGCTATGGCGTGACGCCGCTGTCGCTGGCGTGCACCAATGGCAACGCGGCGATGGTCGAGCTGTTCCTGAAGGCCGGCGCCGATCCGAACACCGCCCTGCCCGGAGGGGAGACCGCGTTGATGACCGCGGCGCGTACGGGCAAGGTGGATGCCGTGAAGGCGCTGTTATCCCACGGAGCCGATGTTCACGCCAAGGAAGGCCGGCGAGGACAATCCTCCCTGATGTGGGCGGCGGCGGAAGGTCACCGGGAGGTGGTGGAGGCGCTGATCCAGGCCGGAGCGGATTTTCGCGCCCGCTTGGACTCCGGTTTTACGCCCCTGCTGTTCGCCGTGAGGGAAGGACATGCCGGTGTGGTTGCGGCCTTGCTGAAGGCGGGGGCGGACGTGAACGAGACGATACAGAGACCGGCGCCCGGACGGAGGTCCAGCCAGGGCCGAGGGGCGCCCGCCGTCGGTACCAGCGCGCTGGCCCTGGCGGTCACCAACGCTCATTACGAGCTCGCGGCAAAACTGCTGGACGCGGGCGCCGACCCGAATGCCGCCGGCCCGGGCTACACCGCCCTGCACACGGTTTCCTGGGTCCGCAAGCCTGGCGGCGGCGACAACGACCCGGCTCCGGACCGGTCCGGAACCATGACCAGTCTCGATTTCGTCAGGAAGCTGGTGGCGCATGGAGCGAACTTGAACGCGCGAATGACCAGGCGTGTGGGTGTGGGACTGACCAGTCTGAATACGCTCGGCGCGACGCCTTTCTTCCTGGCCGCCAGAACCGCCGACGCCGAGCTGATGCGCGCGCTGGCCGCCTTAGGCGCCGATCCGCTGCTGCCCAATGCGGATTTAAGCACGCCTCTCATGGCGGCCGCCGGACTCGGAACGCGTTCTCCCGGCGAGGATGCGGGAACCGAGAGCGAAGTGGTGGAGGCCCTGCAAGCCGCATTGGATCTCGGCGCCGACCTGAATGCGATCGACAAAAACGGCGAGACCGCCATGCACGGCGCGGCCTACAAGAACCTCCCTGCCGCCGTGCAATTCCTCGCCGATCAGGGCGCGAGCATCGACATCTGGAATCAGAAAAACAAGCAGGGGTGGACGCCGCTGGCGATCGCCACAGGTTACAGATTCGGCAACTTCAAGCCTTCCGCCGTCACCGTGGCTGTATTTCATCGGGTGATGAGCGCCGCGGGTGTATCGACCGTCCTGGGACCGGTCGCCGGCCGATCGATCTATTAGTTTCCCTGCCGCCCGGTCGGCACTCCGCAGAGGGTCAGCTCCGGATGCGAATCTTCTTCCCGTCCACCACTACGAGCTTACCGGCCACTTCTGTCTCCGCCAGCCGCGCCACAGTCCATCGGATGGCAGCCTCGATCGCCGCTTCCGTTGCCGGATGTAGCCGGAAGCGAAGCACTCCGGGGGTTTCCGCGGGTGGGTATCGGAGCATGTTGGCAAAGTCGCCGTCGAGCGTGACGAGAATCCTGCCACTCTCAATCGCCGCGACCCGCACAAGGGCATCATCCGCTCCGGAGAGACCGAGATCGACAACGGAGACGGCGTCGTGACCCAAGGAGCGCAACGTTCGGGCGTGGAGAGGCGAGAGGTTTTCGTCGAGAAGATACTTCACGCTTCTGACAGAACGACTTCGTCGGCCGCCAGGGCCGCCGCATACTCCAGGCAACCGCGCAGGTCTTCGACGTCGAGTTGCGGATAGGCGGCGAGCAACTGCTCGGAGGTCTCGCCCGCGGCCATCTTCTCCAGCAAGAGATAGACGGGAATCCGCGTTCCTTTGACGCACGGCTTGCCCATCATGACGCCAGGCATGGCCTCAACCCGAGCCGGAAACCTCATACTCCAACTCTACCACGCCGACCCGTCGGTGATTCCCGCACGGCCCTCCACGACGTCTTTCAATGAGTAGCTTGCCGGCGCTCCCCTCAGCACGGGGCGAAGGTGAACACCACCACGCCGATCACAAACCACACCGCGGCGAACACCAGACCGTAGCCGAAAAAGCTGCGGAAATCGACATGGGCGACGCCGGCGATAATGACATACCAGAACGGCGAGGTGAGATTGCCCATGTGGTCGCCCACGCTCATCGCCAGGATCCCGCGCTGCACCGACACTCCCACGGCCATGGCGGCTTTGACGGTAACGAACCCCTGAATCGCCCACTGGCCGCCGCTGGAGGGAATGAACAGGCCGAACAGCGTCCCGATGGAGGCGGTGAGCAACGGGAAAGTGTGCGGTGTCGCAATCGAGGCCACCACTCCGGCCATCTTCTCGCCGACTCCGGTGTGCTGGATCAGTCCGGCGACCCCGGCGTACAGATGATAGAGCACGATTACCGGCCAGGCCGCGACGACTGCCTGCTGGAGCGCATGCGTGAAGCGCCGGAAATTGCGGTGCAGCAGCAGGGTCGACAACAGCAGCGTCGTATTCAGCGAATTGATGTCCAGGCTGGCCCCCTTGACGAAGAAGTGGAACCAGAGCCAGGAGGCCAGGGCCGCGCACAGGAGCCAGTTCAAACCGCTGTGACGCTCGAGGCGCTCGGAAGCGGTCAGAGTTTCCGGCTCGGCCGGGAGAGCGGGTTCGGTCAGCTTGCTGGTTTCCGGAAACCGGGAGATCGTCCGCGGCGGCTTCGGCATCAACAGGCAGCCCAGGACTACGACGGCCGCAACGTAGAGCACCTCATGAAGGATGGCGGCGGGCGACCAGATGGTGGTGGCGAGCGGAATGATGCCGATCGTTTTCTCCAGGAAGTGGCCCGGAGTCGCCACCAGCAGCGGCGCGCTGGCGGAGAAGCCGAACTGCCAGGTGGCGCCGGCGGCCCAGTTGACCGCGAACAGGAAGAGAAAGTCCACCCCGATTCCCCGCCGTTCCGCCTCGCGGGCGAAGTAGACCACGACGATGGGGCCGAGCGCAATGCTGAGACCCCAATACAAATATGCCAGCAGGGCGGAGACCAGCACGGATAGCGCCACTACCTGGTTGGCGGTTCGCGGAAGACGGGACAAGCCCTGGATGACCCGGCGAAACAAGGGCGTGGCGCCGAGCGTCGCGCTCAGCACGATGATCAGCGTCATCTGCATGGTGAACGGCAACAGCATCCACAGGCCCAGGTAGTAGGACTCGACGATCTTGGCCGGCGAGTTCCCCAGGAGGGCCGCCGCCGCGACCAGCATCCCCATCATGACGACGCAGGCGGTGACGGCGTCGGGCACCCATCGGCCCATCAGGCCGGCGAAACGATCGAGCATGGATTGGTTCACGGTTCCTCGGCGAGTCCTCTCACCGTTGCGCGAACCTGGCGGCCCACCGTTCGGCAGCCTCCCGATCTAGCGGGCCTTTGTGGATGAGGACGCGATACCGAAACCTGAGCGTCCCGCCGGCGGGAATGGTCAGGCTGCCGTCGCGCGCGCGGTCCTTGAGAAAGTCGTGCTCGCCGAACGGATTCGCGGCGCACAGGCCGTAGCCGCGCGCGTGCCAGAAGGTGGGATGCTTCGGGTTGGCCGGGTGGTCGTACAGGGTCACCCCGACGGGCTCCCCTTGCCGCGTGGCCGAGTAGTCGACCCATCGGGCGCGCTTGCCCCAGATGTTTCGCGTGCCCGCCAGCCCGTCGGAGTTGGTGAGCGCGGCGCCGCGGTCTTCGCGGAACTCGTCGGCCAGGCGCAGGCCGAGCGAGCCTTCCTCGGTGTCGCCCATCTTGAGCGGCGCATTGCGATCGGCGCGGATCGAGACCGTAACATCCACCAGGCGATGATCGCCGGCGCCGGCGAAGCGAAACTCGAGCCGCAGCGAGCCCAGGACCTTTCCGCCGGGAGCGACCAGCTCGAACTCCCCCCGCAGGCTGTCGCCGCCGAATCGCGGCGCCTGCTTTCCCACGATCCTGCCGGTGAGCTGGGGCCCTCGGTCGCGCCAGAAATCGACTCCGTTGATGTCGCCGTGCGCGTACCAGAGGCCGTGGTGCCACGGATGATCCTGGCTTTCCCCTTCGATTCGCTCGACCGGGAATCCGCGCGTCACGGTAACGCCGGAGGCGGCGCGCAGCGGATGCAGGAACGGTATGGGCCGCTCGGCGCCATGGTAGAAGTTCGTGAACGGTTTCCCGTCCACCAGGACCTCGATCCGGCCGTCGCCCGCGCGAAAGGAGACTTCCGCGGCCAGCGGCAAGCAGGCCGCCAGGAACAGGAATCGCAAAACGACGCGCTGCCCGGTCATCACCAGACCAGCCGCAAGGCAAGCTGCGTGCTCCGCGCCAGGTTCGCCTGGCTGGTGATGGTCGCGAAGGCGAGGCTGGTCGGAGTTTGGTTGGGCGGATTGAACGACGGGTGGTTCATGAAATTGAAGAACTCGGCGCGGAACTGAAGATTGATCCTCTCGGTGATGGCGTTGTTCTTGACTAGGGAGAAGTCCATGTTGTTGACACCGTCCTGGCGCAGGGTGGAAAAGCGCGAGGGGAGCGTGCGCCGGTTGAGCGTGGGCTGGTCCTGCGAGTTGCGGTTGAACCGTGTGGTGTCGAAAGCCCTGTCGATGGCGCTCGGATCCAAATGCAAGTCGCCCCCGAGATAGACGATATTGCCCCAGCCGAGCGGAGGGCCGTGCTGCGCCGTGTAGATGGTGTTCACGGTCCAGCCGGTGATCAAGCGGCTGACCGCGGGGTGCACATTCGATCCCACCGACCTTCCCCGACCGAACGGCAGCTCCCAGTTGACGCTCAGCACCAGGCGCTGCGGCCGGTCTTCGGCGGCGATTCGCTTCTCGAGGAAAGCATCGGCGTCGTTGAGGCGGCTGCGGCGCTCGATCAGCTTCGAGAAGAGATAGTTGGCGAGCACCTGGATGCCGTGCGAGAACCTCTTCTCGAAGCGCGCCTGGAGCATGTGGAAGTAGGAGCCGCCCTCCGGAACCGTCCGCTCGCTGACTCCGGTGAAGTGCGGATAGGCAACCAGCAACTGCTGTCGCTGGACGGTCGAGCCGTTCAAGCCGGTCCCGGGAATGAGCCCGTTGAAAGGATTGGCGACATTGGCCGTGAGGAGATTGATGGTCGTCGGATCGCGCAGCAGCGACGTGCTGAGATACCGCGCCGGGACGAAGCTGAGCTGCCGCGTGTTGTCCTGGCGGACGCCATGATTGTAGATATAGCCGACCTCCGCGACCGCGTTTCCCGGCAGCTCGCGCTGGATGCTGAAGGTCCACCGCAGCGAGTAGCCGTTCTGGACGTCGCCGGAGAAGAAGCCAATGCCCCGGCCCAGGTTGGTGGCCGGCCCCAGCGACGCTCCCACCGGTTGCAGAATGCCATCGGGAAAAGGATTGGCCAGCGTGGCGCGCGGCGTCAGATATCCGTCCAGCGTGGCGACGATGGGCGTGGATTGGCTGAAACCGGTCTGGTCGATTCCCGTCCCGGCGCGGTTCAGCGGGAAATAGAAGATGCCCATTCCGCCGCGAAGCGCGGTTCTGCTGCCGAGAACCGCGGGGGTCCAGGAGAAGCCGAAGCGCGGGCTCCACGCCGCCGGCGGCGTGCGGAACAGCCGGCGATTGCCGGGTGAGGCAAACAGCAGCCCGCCCACGGTGCGGAACGCGGAGGGTGAAACCTCGGCGATCGGGCTGCGGGCGTAGGCCGCCGAAGCGGCGGCGCTGATTGGACTCGGCGCGGCGAAGTCGAACCCGTTGATCGACCGGTTGAAGCGCTCCGTGGTGGGCAGCTCCTTTTCGTAGCGGAGGCCGAGATTCAGCGTGAGCGAGGGACGGACGCGGAAATCGTCCTGGAGGAAGAAGGCGAGGTACCAGTTCTGCGAGCTTTCCGCGGCGTTGATGTCCCAGCGGCCGCTGGTGGGCAAGCCGAGCAACAGGGAGGCGAGATCTTGCCCGATCGGCGCGCCGGGCGAGTTATCCAGCGGGCCGCGCGTCCAGTCGGTCCCGAACGAGAACGAGCCGCTGGACTGGCCGTAGTCGACCCGGGTGCGGCGGATCAGGCGGATATCGGCGCCATATTTCACGGTGTGCCGCGCGACCGCCTTGCTCATGGTCGAGAAGAGCTGGAAGTTGTCATAGGGAAGGTTGACGCCGCCGCCGCGGCTGCTGCCGAGGCCCGCGAAGGCGCCGATGCTGATCTCGGGGAAATTCAGACTCGTCGCCTGGCTGCGCAGCGAGGCGGGGAAGCCGAGGGTGGTCAGGTCGAAGCCGCCGAAGAACCCTCCCCGCTGCTCGCCGTTGCGCAGCCAGTTCAGCCGGGTGTTGAGAACCATGGTGGGAGAGAAGGTCAGCACGTCGTCCAGGGTCGCGCCCCAGTTGATCTGCCGGAGGAACGAGCCGGTGGCGTTATTGGAGAACGTGGTGCCGTTATTCAGCAGGCGGTCGTTGTGGCGGACGGAGACGAACAGCTTGTGGGTCGCGCTCAGGTTCAGGTCCAGGCGGCCCATCTCGCTGTCGAAGGTGTTGTACTCGCCGACGGCGCCGACGAAGAAGTTGTCGCGACCGTCGGGCCGCCCGGGCTGGTTGGGCTGGTCCTGGTAAGAGAAGATCTTCTGCGCGACGGGGCTGATGCGCGAAGCCGGAATCACGTTGCCGGCGAACGGCTGGCGCCGCACGCGCGAACCCTCGCGGGCGCCGGTGGCGGGATCGTAAACCTGGTAGGTCGGCCCGAGCGCCAGCAGGCTCGACAGGTTGCCGTTGCGCTGCTCGGCCGTGGGCACGGTGGTGGAGGTGGCGCGCGGCAGCTTCAGGTTGATGCCCTCGTAGGCGAAGAAGAAGAAGACGCGGTTGCGGCCGTCGAGGAGTTTCGGCACCAGGACGGGCCCGCCGGCCGTGATCCCCCACTGGTTGTAGTTACTGACGTTCTTCTTTTGGCCCGCCCGGTTGGTGAAAAACAGCGTGGCGCCGAGCGCCGAGACCTGGTTGAAATCGTAAGCGGTGCCGTGGAAGGTGTTGGTGCCCGCCTTGGTGAGCATGTTGACCGTGCCGCCGCCGGTGTGGCCGTAGGCGGCGTCGGCCTGGAAGGTCTCGACCTTCACCTCCTCGACGGCGTCCACCGGCGGGCTGAAGCCCATGCCGTTGCCGACGCTATGGTCCGGGGTGCCGTCGAGCAGCAGCTCGTTGCTGCGGTTGGGCGCGCCGCCGATCGAGAATCCGGACGGGCCGCCATCGTCGAACGGCCGGTACCAGCGCGGATCGCTGTTGGGTATGACGCCGTAGGCGAGCTGCGCCAGGACCAGCGGCGTGCGGCCGTTCATCGGCATGTTCTCGATCTGCCGCTGGTTGATGACCTGCCCGGTGGAAGCCGTCGAAGTGGCGAGCAGCGGCGCTTCGCCGACCACGGTCACCGATTCGGCCGCGGCGCCGACCTCCAACCGCACGTCGATCGCCACCTGCGCGTTGGTGCTGACGCGGACCCCTTCGCGGATGTAGCGCTTGAAGCCCGCCGCTTCCACTGAGATGGTGTAGTCTCCCGGCAGCAGGAACGGCAGCGTGAATTGCCCTTCCCCGCCGGTTTTCGTTTGCGAGCGCACGCCGGTCTCCGCCTTCGTGGCGGTGACGGTGGCGTTCGGAACGATCGCCCCAAGCTGGTCCGTCACCAGCCCGGTGATCCTGCCGCGGAATTCCTGCGCCGGCGCGACCGCCCCCAGCAGCCAGGCAAGCGCGACCGGCAGAAGCCGGCGCGAGGCCTGGACGCAACGGTGTTGAGAGACTGTGTTGTTCTTCATTGCCCGTCCCCGTAGGTTCCACCATATTACCGTAGTGCCAAGTTGCCCTTCCGGTGGATGCAGACGTTGCGATCGTCCCACAAATCCCGCGAGTGCGTGCCGGACTCCAGAGCGCTCACCTCGGGGAACGACCCGATGGCGGCGTCGATTACGCCCTCGCGCAACTCGGCCTCGGGCGCCACGAACAGGCGCTCCAGCCGTCGGATCAGGATCGCGACCTGCGGGGCGGCGCGGCTCACACGCCGCAGAAGGGCAGGGGCGAGCCACCACTCCGCGTAGTCGGTCATGGCCAGCCGGAAGCTGCGCGCGCTCTGAAGAGGGTCGAAGGCGGATGGGCCGGCGATGGCGGACCGCAGGTGGTCAGGCCGTTCCCGCGCGGAGTTCCTCCAGCACGGCGGACGGGGGCGCAGCCCGAATGGGGGACTTGGCGTAATCTCGAATATTGCGGGTGGCGATCAGATCCGCTTTGCAGGCAGCGGCGGCCGCGACCTGCAACGCATCCTCAAAGTCCGACACGGAGAGTCGCACAGCGTAGCGGAGGCTTTCGGTGGTGGTCGGCGCCACTTTGGCAAAGCGGGTCAATTCGAGCAGAAAGTTGCGGGCCCGTTTCCGACCGCTCACCGGCGCCACAAGGTAGTAGAAATTGGAGAGGGTGTGCCATGCCACAAAGGCAGAACCGGGTCGGTGCTCCAGCGCATCCAACAGGGTGGCGGCAGCCGCGGCGAAAGGCGCCCGGTCCATAGCCACGTCGATCAGGATGTCGGTATCCAGCAGTACGGTCACAAGTATTTTCCGGCAAGACGGCGGTACCGCTCGTCGTCCCGCTTGGCGGGTTGGAAAGCCCCCCGCCACCGACGGGAAAACGACAGGGTCGGGCCCCGGCTGAGCTCCCGGAGAGCATCCTCGATCAGGCGCGATAGCGAGGTCCCCTGCGAACGCGCGAATCGCTTGGCCCGTGGAAGGATCTCTTCATCAACGGTTATGGTCAGCTTTCTCCGCATAGCCGTATACGTGTCCTCGATATGATTATACGTATCTTTTCCCGGTCCGGCAAGAACAATCCGCCGCTCCCGCGCCGAGAAACGATCCCCCGCCTACCCGCACTTCGCTTCATCCGATCATAAGTTCAGCGACCCGACGTATGCCCGGAATCTCCCCACTGGTGAGATCCTTGTGAAGGTCACGGAGGTTTTCTTGGAGCTCCTCCAAGGTCTGACCTTGGGTAAGGTAGTCGGGAAACTCCTCGAAGTAGCCGAGCCACATCTCTCGGTCTTGCCAGTGGACGTAGCGAGCGATGCTCATCTGCTCAGTTTATCGGAATGACAGGAGCGCCTGTCATGCATCCCCCTACGCGTACAGTTCATTGATCACCTTGCCCTTGCCGTCCCGGGTGACATAAACAGGCCGTTTCTCCACCATAAAGTTCTGAGTCGGCGCGATACCCAACGCGTGATACATCGTGGCGTGCAGATCTTCCACCGGCACGGGATTCTCGATGGTGGTGCAAGGACGCTCCTCAGCGGTCTTCCCGTAGACGAAACCGCGCTTCAACCCGCCGCCGAACAGCAAGACCGAGCCCGCCGCCGTGAAATGACGATGCATTCCATAATGCGTCGGCTGCGTCATCACATCCGGCGTGGTCGACTGATCGCGAACCTCTTTCCCAACCTTGCCTTCCGTGATGGCGTCCCGGCCAAACTCGCTGGCGAGCACGACCAAGGTGCGGTTGAGAAGCCCCCGATCCTCCAGGTCCAGAATCAACTGGGCGACGGGCGCGTCGATCACCTTCTTCATCATGACCTGCCGCTCATGGCCGTCCTGGTGAGAGTCCCAATATCGGAATGGAATGTATTCCGTTGTGACTTCGACATAACGCGCTCCGGCCTCCACCAGGCGCCGCGCCAGCAGGCAGCCTTGGCCGAACCGGCTGGTGTTGTACAGGTCAAAGTTCCGTCCGGGCTCGAGCGACAGGTCAAACGCTTTGGCTGAAGGCGACGTCAACAGCCGGTCGGCGGCATCCATGGATTTGATCAGCGACTCCCTCTGGAAATCGCCGCTATACTGGTATACCGGCTGATTCGCAAGTACCTGTTCATACAGGCGCCGCCTGTTCTGGAAGCGGCTGCCCAGATCCGCGTGTGGCCGCACGGCGGAGGCGGCGTCCTGGGGATCGGTAATGAGAAAGGGCGCGTACTCGGTGCCCAGAAAACCCGCTGTGTGGAAGGCTTTGATGGATGCGGTTTCGCCTCCGATTTCCATGTTCTGGCCGATCGAAATGAAAGGCGGCACGGACGGATTCCTCGGCCTCAGGGTTTTGGCGACTACCGAACCGAGATGCGGCACGGCGACCGACTGCGGCGGAACGTAACCGGTGTGCCAATGAAATTGATGCCGGGAATGAAGAATGTAACCGAGGTCCGGCGCTTGAAAAGTGCGGATCAGCGACGCACGATCCATCACCTTGGCGATGCGCTCCAGACCCTGCGAGATCTTGATATGGTCGACGGACGTATCGATGGCCGGGAAGGTGCTCAAGACTCTTTCCGTTCTGACGCCCGGCTCGAACGGTGTGTATCGTTTCGGATCGAATGTTTCGGTCTGAGCCATTCCGCCGGCCATCCACAGAACGATGATCGAATCCGCGGTGGCGGGGGGTGGGGCGGCGCGAACCAGTTCCGGTTCCCGTCCCGCGAGCGCGGCCAAGGCCGCGGCTGCCGTGGCGCCCAGGAATCCACGACGGCCGATTATTGACTGGATCAATCTTTCTTCAGCATTCATAAATCACCTTAGCGAATGAATTGAAACTCGGGTGTCATCAGGACTGCCCAAAGCAGATCCGCGAGCCCTTCGGCCGATGGACGCCCGGGGCGATTGCGGTCCGCCAGAGCGGCTTCCCCAATCCGGAGCTCGGCCGGCGTTGGAGCGCGGCCCAGCGCATGCCAATAGACCCGATGAACCGCTTCGGGCACGCTTCGCAGTACCGGCCCAGGCGGCAGGGGCGTTTCCGGATTCGGCGGAACCAGCCGATCCATGCTGGGCTGCTGATCGAAGACAAAGAACCGGCCCTGCACGTTCTCGCCTTGTGAGAGCGGGACGGCCTCGAAACCCACCGCGCCTCGGAATCGTGTGAAGCCCTTGCCCGCGATGTCATACACCAGCACCGACGACAGCTTCACGCGAACGGCCGAGGGATTGCTTTCGCTCATGCCGGCGACCGTTATGGGTCCGCCGCTCCCTTCGCGGAAGCCGGAATTGTCCAGCGGCGTCAGCGCGGAGAGCGGTGTCGTGCCGTTCGGTCCGACCAGTTCGGGTTGTATCCAAAGCGGTGCGGCTTTGTCCGCCGCCGTGGAGAGCGCATCCTGCACGATCAGATAGAGCTTTTGCGATTGGGAAACATCCACGTCGAATGGCGCCGGCGCGGGGCGTCCGCCGCCGACCTGCCGGCTCACCAGACTGGCCGGCTCCGGCGGCAGTTCCCCCAACATCTTGCGCGCTCCCCGCCACAACCAGTGCGTCAGCGACTCGCCGTTGACCAGTTCGAGCGCCTGAGGCGTAGTGGCCTGGGCGTCGCGCGTGGAATTAACCTGATCCCGAATGGGCCGCCCTAAGGCGCGCCCGAGGCTGCTTCCTGCGATACGCCATTCCCGGCTGTAATTACCCGGCGGAATGGGAACAGGCGCCGCGGGTGCGACGGGGACCCTGCGCCCGGCGCCCGCCTGCCCTGCGGCGCCCTGAGCGCCGCCTCCGGCTACAGGCGTCCCGCCGGAAGCTGGGCGCACTGCGGGAATGATGCCGGCTCCATCCGAGGGCGCTCCCGTAATCCCTGCCAGGCCGCCGCGGACCGCGCCTCCTCCTCCCCCTGCTCTGCCGCCGGCAACCACGTGCCAATCCCCCGTAATGGACGCGACGGCATCGGCGAACTGCTCCGCCGTCAACCGGCGCAGCTCGGGGCCTTGGAAGACGTACTCCTTGTTCAATTCGTCCTTGCGGGGAACCGCCGCGAGCTGGTAGGTGCGCGAGCTAAGGATGGTGGTGAGGAGAGACTTGATATCGTAGCCGCCGGCCACGAACTCGCTTGCCATCCAGTCCAATGTTTCCGGACTCCACGGCTCTTCGTCCATCTCATCCACATTCGCGACGATACCCCGGCCCAGCAGCCTCTGCCAGATTCGATTCACCAACGTGCGCGGCATCCTGCCGTTGCGCGGGTCGGTGAATATGGCCGCGGCCGTGGCCCGTCGGTCCTCCGCGCTGTCCGACGGCAGCGGTCGGTTCAACTCCGGATATAAGAACCCGGCGGTCGTGAATTGATCCTGGGCCACGTCGCAGCGGTAGAGCCGAAGCTCGTCCTCCACGGAGAAGAAAGTAGCCAGGGAGTAAGCGTCCTTCAATTTCCACCTGCTAATGAAGCTGTCATGGCAGGAATTGCATTTGAGATTGATTCCAAGAAACACCTGAGCCGTGTTCTGCGCCGCTTGCAGTGCCGGCGTCTGGCTCGCGCTCACCGTGCCTCGCCAGTTCACCCCGATCAGGAACCCGTCCGGATCGGCGGGTGAAACCGGGTTCAGGAGCTTGGAGACCCACTGGTCATAGGGGGTATTGGATTCCAGCGCCGAGAGCAGCCACGCCGTAATGCTCTTGCGGCCGGCTGTTTCGGAGTAATACGTCACCCCTTCCTCATTGCGAAGCAGATCATTCCACCAGGAGATCCAGTGCTCCGCGTATTTCCGGCTCTCCCCCAGAAGTTGTGAAACCAACCGCCGGCGCTTATCCGCCGCCGTGTCGTTGATAAATCTTCGCAGATCTTCCGGCGGAGGCAGCAGACCCCATAGGTCGAGATAGGCGCGGCGGGCGAAGACCGCGTCCGAGATCAACTGCGGTTCCGGGAAGCCCTGTTTGGAGAGGTAATCGGCCACCAGACGATCCAGGGGATCGGTCCAGTTCTTCCACGGCGATTCCGGCAACTGGGGGCGTTCCAGTGCGAGCGGCGCCTCCCACTTCGCTTTCGCCGGCGCCGAAGCCGCGGTGGCGCGGGCTCCTTGATCGATCCACGCCCGAATGATGGAGATCTGCGGCTCGGTGAGGGCCGGCAAGCCGAACGGCATGCGCGGTTCCAGCGCTCCCATGATCCTCTGCATGATCAGGCTGGCGCCGCTGTTCCCCGGCCTGAGCGCCGCACCGCTCCGGCCGCCGTTCAGCACGTCCTGGTATGTTGCCAGCGAAAGTCCGCCGGATCTCTTCTCCTGGCTGTGACACGACAGGCATTTGAGAGCCAAGAGGGAGTGTACCTGCCGATGATAGTCCACACCCTCCGGCGGGACTTGCGAGAACAAGGCAGCAGCTACAACTCCAGCCAGCACCGCCAGACGGAAGTGGATCGCGACCATCATCTGTCTAAAAGCTCAGCCGCAAACTGAGTTGGATGCTGCGCGGAGCATTGGCTTGACTTAAAGTAGTCACACCGAATTGACTCGATGTCGCGGTTGTATTCGGGTTTCCGAACCGCGGTGTATTGAATGCGTTGAATGCCTCGGTTCTGAATTCCATCCGGAAGCCCTCCTTGATCTGGAATGATTTGAACAAGGAGAAATTGTACTCGGGTGGAACGCGCGCGCGCACACTGCCCCACTGTGGATCCGGCTCTGTGATGAGAGTGAACGGCCTCTGGACGGTCCAGGCAACAGGCTCGCTGTCGCTGGCGCAGCTCTGGCGCCTGCCGGTGTTGTTGTTGAAGGTGCAGGTATTGAACCAACGATTGTAAGTGGGGTTGGAGATCCCCGGATCGATCCCGGTCGAATTGGCGCCGCCGATACCGATGATCCCACCCGGGAACCAGGAGACGATTCCCGAGAGTTGCCATCCGCCCAGCATTGCCCTCGTCAGGCCCCCGCTGTTCCGGAAGAAGGGTAGATTGTAGGTGCTGCTCAGGTTGTACTGCCATGGCGGCGTTCCGCCGTCCCGCGTAATGAACTGGCCGATGGAGTCCATGCCGGAATTCAGGTAAGTGCTGTAGGTCCTGCTCCTGGAGAGCGTACCGGTGAACAGAACCGTAAGACCGGCCGACAGCCGCTTCTCCAACCGGATGAGCAGGGAATCGTACCGTGCCGTGCCGATGCTGCGACCCGTTTCGGTGATACCCGTGAACTGCGGGTACGGCAACAGAGACTGTTGCAGCGTCATCGTCGCGCCATTCAACGAGGAGCCTGGCAACAACCCGGCGAACGGATTGCGCACCGTGGTTCCAGTCAGATTAGCTCCGTTGGTCCGGTACTGATCGAAGGTGACCGAGTTGAAGTTCTTGGATGTCGATACCTGGCGGGTGCGGCTTGCGCTGTAAGACACTTCCACCACCGAACGGAGCGGCAGTTCGTACTGGACCCCCGTGGAGAAGCTGTGGACGTAGGGGATGACGCGTTCCGGCCAGATGTAGGAGACGCCCTGCCCGACGTTGGTTTGCAACCCCAGAGAACGGCCGGGGGGAGGGCGGATGCCATCCGGGAACGGGTTCGAGAGCATCCCGCAGGCAGCGCCCGAACAACCCGGTGTCGTGATCGGAATGATGCCGGCATTAGCCACCGACGTACTGGGCGAAGTCGTGTAGCTGAACCCCGTGCTGGGCGCGACATCGGCCGTGGGCGCGTAAGCAATGCCCCACCCGCCGCGAATCACCACCTTCGAGCCGATCCTGTAGGCAAAGCCGACCCGCGGGCCGAAGTTGTTCAGATCGCGCTTGTAGGGCAGCCGCTGCTTACTGTCCGCAAATAGCAGCCCTCCCCGGATTGCCGGACCGTTGGGAGAGCCCAGGCGAGTCGACGATGAGGTATCGAAGCCGCTGACCAGGCGGTCGAATCGGTCGCTGACGGGGGATTCATAGTCCCAGCGAAAACCGAGGTTCAGCGTCAGATTCTGCGTTGCGCGCCAATCGTCCTGCAAGAACAGAGCGTAGTAGCGTTGCCCCTGGGCCGACTGGTTGGTGTAAGTGCTGCTCAGCGAATTCGGATATCCCAGCAGCATCGAAGCCAGGCCGTCGCCCGATGCCGCGGAAGCGACCAACGGATTGGCTCGCGTTTCATTTAGCGCGAACGAGAAGGTTGCAAAGCCGGCGGGGTTCGACTGATTGTTGAACATGTCCCGAGCCTCGCCGCCGAACTTCAGGGTGTGCGCTCCGACGATCTTGGACAGACTCTCGCCAACCGCCCAAGTGTCGCTGAAATTGAGCGTGTCACCCGCGCGCCCCAGTGCGCTGAAGCCGGCGATATTGATCACCGGAAATGACTTGGCTTGGGACTGCGCAATCAGCGAAGGAGCAAAGCCAAGTCCGGACGGGTCGTATCCGAACGAATACGGGTGGATTGCGAACTGATGCCGGTTCCAGCTCACGCGCGCCGTCGAGATCAAGCTCGACGAAAGCATCGAGGTGAGGTTGAACGCGGCCGAATTGTTGATGCGCCAGTGCGTGTAGGTGGTCGAGGCTTCCGGGTGCCCGGTGGCCAGGTAGGCGCTCAAGCCGAGGCCCAGGCCGTTTGTCTGATGCCGGTTCGAACGGCTGAAGTTCACGAAAAACTTGTGCCTGGCGTTGATCGCCTGGTCGAACCGGAGAACGTGCACGTTGTAAGGTTCCAGATCCGGGTTGGGCGTCACCAGCAGATTGGGTTGTCCTCTGGGAACCACGCCCAGGTTAGGCTCGAGTTGCACCTGCATGACCTTGGCGGCGATCGGATTGATGAGCGATGCGGGTATTCTGTTGCCGGCAAATGGCGTGCGGGTGTAGCTGCTCCCGCTCTGCACGGTAGTGAGCGGATCGTAGAGGGCCACCGTTGCGCCGCTCGTTCCGGAGACGTAGGTCTGGGAGAAATCGCCGCTCTTTTGGAGAACGGTGGGGACCATCATGCTGGACGGCGATGGCCTGACGTCGCGAAAAATGTCGATCGTGTACATGAAGAACGTCTTGTCCCTGCCGTCGTACAACCCCGGGATGCGGACAGGCCCCGCCAGGTGCGCCCCGGGCTCATGCAACCGGTACGATGTTTTTGCTCCACCGGCCGCGTTCGATTCAAACGTGTTGGCGTTCAATATGTCGTTGCGCACATACCACCACGCGGCGCCGTGATAATCGTTGGTGCCGCTGCGCAGGCTGATGCTGATCACGCCGCCGCCGGTTCGGCCGTACTCGGCGTCGTAGAGGTTGGTTTGAATTCTGACCTCGCCCACCGCTTCCGGCGGGGGAACGATGCTGACGTTAGCGGGCGCGGTGGATTCCCTCTGCGTGTTCGGGGAGCCATCCAGCAGAACCTCGTTGGTGTTGCCCAGGCCGCCGTTGATTCTCACGTTGTTCTCGCCATTGTCGAACGGCCGCAGGCCGAAAGTGCTTTGCACCCTCCCGGTAACGCCGGCTGTCATCTGGACGAGATCAAAAACGTTGCGGCCGCGCGTCGGCATGGCTTGCACCAACTCCTTGTTGAGCACGGTACCCTGCCCTGCCGTTTGTGTTTCCAGCAAAGGAGCTTCCGACATAACTACCACGGTCTCGGTGGTCCCGCCGAGCTCGAGCTGGAGATCCAATCCCATTCGGTCGGCGACCCGCAGCTCGACACTCCTCTGCACTGTGGTTTTGAACCCCGTCGCCGAGACGGTGACCGAATACTCTCCCGGATTGACCGGCGGGACCGTGTAGAAGCCTCGGTCGTTGGTCTCCACCGTGGTGACGACGTTGGTCGCCAGATTCTTGACCGCGATTTTGGCGCCGGGGACCATCGCCCCTTGCGGGTCCGTTATGGTTCCGGTGATGGTGGCCCGGGACTCTTGTCCCCAGGCGATTCCGATGATTGTGCAGATTCCCAGCGAAAGCCGCACCAGAGATGTCGCGCTCATCCTGCCCCCCACGTGTCGCACAGGCGTCCTCGCCTGTCCAGACTTCTGTCACACTTGCTAGCCGCCAGTATACTCCCCCATCGCGGCGTGAGGCCATGGCGCCGGCGATGCAGTCGACTCTGGATGCATGCCATGATTACGTGGCATAATAATGGACACGAAGCTGCCATGAAAAACTTCCATCTCCCTCTCCCGGAAGCCACCTACGAGGAACTCCGCGCCGCGGCACGGCGAGCGCAACTGCCCGCCACGACGGTGGCCAGGGAGGCGATATCGAGCTGGCTTCGAGCCAGGAAGAAGGCGGCTCGGCGCCAAGCGGTGAGGGAGTACGCCGCACATATGGCCGGTACCCGGTTCGACTTGGATCCCCTTCTGGAAGCGGCTGGGATCGAGGAGTTGATGAGGCCGGACCAGGAGGCGAAATGAAGCGGGGCGATGTCTATTGGGCCGACTTGACGCCGCGTTCGGGGTCAGAACAGACGGGGCGGCGGCCGGTGATTCTGGTCTCCAGTGACGGCTTCAACCGATCACCCGGATGGCGGTCCGTCATCGTCGTTCCGGTCTCGACATCCGCCGCGCAAGCAAGGCGCGGTCCCACCGTGGTCGAAATTCCCGGCGGAATGGCGGGTCTTGCCAAGGCGAGCGTCGCAGTGTGCCACCAGGTTACTACACTGGATCGAGCGAAGCTGAGCAAACGGATTGGGTTGTTGCCACCAGACCTCGTGGAAAACCTCGATGACGGCCTGAAGGCCGCTCTTGATTTGGACTGAACTCCCACGCGTCTGCTGTTACTGTCAACAACAGTTCGAAGAGTTGGCTGGGAGGCAGGGATTCGAACCCCGATAGGCAGATCCAGAGTCTGCAGTCCTACCGTTGGACGACCTCCCAATTCATTCCTATTTTAGCATCGGAGACGGGGAGCGCCGGCAGTTGCTCGGGATGGATCAGGAAACCGTGGCTTCGACCGCGGTCGCCGAGAGCGCCGGGGGCGCCGGCGCGGGCGCCTTCTGCTCGAAACGCACCGACACCAGCTTGGACACGCCGGGCTCCTGCATGGTGACCCCGTAGAGGGCCTGGGCGACCTCCATCGTCTGGCGTGCATGCGTGACGATGATGAACTGCGTCTGGTGGCTCATCTGCGCCAGCAGGCGCATCAGCCGGCCGATGTTGGGCTCGTCCAGCGGCGCGTCCACCTCGTCCAGGATGCAGAACGGGCTGGGCTGGTAGCGGAAGATCGCCATCAGCAGCGCCAGCGCGGTGAGCGCCTTCTCCCCGCCCGAGAGCAGCAGGACGCTTTGGAGACGTTTGCCCGGAGGCGAGGCGACGATCTCGATGCCCGATTCGGCGAGATTGGTTTCGTCGGTCATGCGCATTTCGCCGGTGCCCCCGCCGAACAGCGACTGGAAGACTTCGCGGAAGTGGGCGTTGATGGCTTCGTAGGCGTCGGTGAAGCGCCTGCGGGACTCGCGGTCGATCTCCTGGATCGCCGTCTCGGTGTCGCGGATGGAGTCGAGCAGGTCCTGGCGCTGGGTGTTGAGGAAGTCGTAGCGCTGCTGCGCTTCCTGGTATTCCTCGAGCGCCTGCGGGTTCACCGGGCCCAGCGCGTCGATGCGCGCGCGGAGGCTGTTGTAGTTCTCTTCGGCCTCCGCTAGTCCGAATTCGTCCACGACAACCTGGTCGGCGCCGGCCAGCTCGTCGAGCGAAATGTTGAGGTCTTTGCGACAGGTCTCCTCGAGGTACTTCAGCGCCGCGCGGCGCTCGGCGAGCAGCACCTCGACACGGGTGCGCTCTTCCTGCGCCCCCTGGAGGTCGACGCGCAACTGGCGCAGCGATTCCTCGATCCCCGCCAGGGCCTCGCGCTGGCGGGTTTCCTCCGTCTCCAGGCTCCGGACCCGCTCCTCGGAGCGTGCGATCTCGCCGGCCAGCCCGGCCGCGCGCGTGTCCAGGTCGAGGTTGTCGGCCAGCAGGTGCGCGCGTTCGACGCCGAGCCGCTCCATCTCCTGCGCCAGCTCGCCGCGACGCGCCTCGAGCTCCTGCCGGGCGGTTTCCAGGCGCGCCCCGGCGGCCTCTTCCGACCGGCGGCGCTCTTCCTGCCCGGCGAGCTCAACGCGCAGCGCCGAGTGTTCTTCATTCAGGCGCCCGAGCGACGCCTGGAGCGCGGCGATCTCGACGCGCCGTCCCGCCAGTCCTTGCTCGATCCCGACGCGCTCCCGCTCCTTCTCCTCGACGCCGCGCAGGTTCGCCTCCCGCTCGGCGCCGGCGCGCCGGTGTTCTTCCTCCAGGCGTGTCAACTCCTGGCGTGCGAGCGAGAGCCTCGCGGCGGCGCGCGAGGATTCCTCGGCCAGCTTGCGGTTCTCGTGCTCCAGCGCCAGCACTTCCTTTTCGTGGTCCTGCTGGAGCGCACGGAGCTGATCGAGCTCCTGCTCGAGCACGGCCATCTCGCGCTCGAGCGACTCCAGCCGCGATGCGGTCTCCTCCAGCTCCCGCTGCCGGACGTGCACCAGTCCGGTCAGCTCGCGCAATTCGCGCTTGAGCCCCAGCGGCCCGCCGCCGGTCTTCTTACCGCCGCTGACGGCGCACCCCTGGTAGCAGACGCCGTCCGGGAGCAGGAAGAACAGGTCCGGATACAGGCCCGCCAGCCGCTGCGCGGCGCCGCGATCCTCCACCAGGAAGCAGCGCGCCAGCCGCGGCAGGAAGCGTGCGGACATCTCCGCCAGCCCGTTGGTGAAGCGCAGCAGGTTGGCCAGCCGCGCCTGAATGCCGGTGGCCGGTCCCAGCGCCGGCTCGGAGGCGGAAGCGTGCGACGCATCCGGCTGCGTCCGGGGATGCACCAGGAACGTGGCGCGGCCGTCCAGGTCGGATCGCAGCAGGCCGATGCCGCGCTCGGCCTGCGACCAGGCGTCCACCACCACGTACTCCAGCTCTTCGTGCAGAAACTCCTCGGCGGCCTTTTCGTAGGCCGGATCCACCTCGATGAAATCGGCCAGCACACCCAGGGGACGAAGGTCTTCGGCCTGCCCCTGCTCGATGGCGGTGAACAGGCGCTTCACCGAATCGGTGGTGTAGGCGCGGTGCGAGAGGATCTCCTGGAGCGAGTCCTTGCGCGCCTTCAGAGCGGAAGCCCCGGAGCGGAGCTGCTCCAGTTGCGAGCGCGCCTGGGCGATGTTCGCCTTGCGCGAGTTCAGGTCTTCCTCGGCCTGCCTCCTGCGGCCGGCCACGCTTTCCAGCTCCCCCTGGCGGGCGGCCTGCACGCTCGCCAATTCGCCGCGGCGGGACTCGAGGCCATCCCGGTCGGCGGCGGCCTCGGATTCCTCTTTCTCGCAGCGGGCGCGGTCCCGGGCGAGAGCCTCCAGATAGGTGTCCAGTTGCCCGAGCTGGTTGGTGAGCGCGGAACCCTCCTCGAGCAGCCGCAGAAGCTGCTGGCGGGCGGACTCGACGAAATGCTCGCGCTCGGCGAGTGCGGTCTGGGTCGAGTCGCGTTCGGCCGTCTTGGCGGCCAGCCGGTCGCGCGCCTGGCCGGCCACCCGGTCCAGTTCGTCGAGCGACAGCGCGTGCGTGTTCCACTCAGCCAGCAGCGAGGCGGCGCGCTCCTCCAGGTCCTGGGACTCGGACTCGGCCTGGGCCAGGCGCTTCTCGATGGTCGCAATCTGCGCCGCCTGCGCTTCCAGGCGGCCGCGCGTACGCTCGGCGTCCACGCGCTGCTCCCCCAGCCGGCCGCGGAGCCCGGTGAGATCGGCTTCGGCGCGGTAGCAGGCCTGCTGGAGCTCGTCGTGTTCCCGCTCGCGGGACGAAACCTCCCCCGAGAGCCGCTGGAAACCCGCGTTGGCGAGGTTCAGATCGAGCGCCGTCTTGGCCGCCTCACGCTCCAGCAGCCGCCCGCGGCCGGCGAGCGAGCGGCGAAGCTGCACCATCATCTCCTGGTGCAGTTCCTGATAGCGGCGCGCCTTCGAGGCCTGGCGTTTCAGGGAAGCGGCCTGCCGGCCCACTTCCTCCAGGATGTCGAACACGCGGCTCAGGTTCTGCCGCGCCCCTTCCAGCCGCGCTTCGGCGAGCCTGCGCCGGGTCTTGAATTTCCCCACCCCGGCCGCCTCTTCGATGACTGCGCGGCGGTCCTGCGGGCGGGAGCTGAGGATTTGGCCGATGCGCCCCTGCTCGATGATGGCGTAGGACTCCGGGCCCAGGCCGGTGCCGATGAACAGGTCCTGAATGTCGCGCAGCCGCGCCAGGCGCCCGTCGATCAGGTACTCGCTTTCCCCGGAGCGGAACAGGCGGCGCGTGATCGTGATGTCGTGGCTCTTTTGGTCCGGATGGGCGCCGTTGCCGGAGCCCGTGTGCTCGGCGTGCAGCGCCGGATCGACCAGGGTGAGGCTCACCTCCGCCATTCCCAGCGGCTTGCGCTCGCGGGTGCCGGCGAAGATGACGTCCTCCATACGCGTCCCGCGGAGCGATTTGGCCGACTGCTCGCCCAGCACCCAACTGATGGCATCGCTCAGGTTGGACTTGCCGCAGCCGTTGGGGCCGACGACGGCCGCGATGCCCTCCCCGTGGAAACGCATCGCGGTCCGGTCGCAAAAGGACTTGAAACCTTGCAGTTCGACTTGCTTGAGCTTCAGCAACGAGGGCCCCCCTCCAGGGATTGCCGTCTGCGCGCCTGGGGCGCCTTCTCGGGGGATCGTGTCTATGGTAACGGGGTTTGGGCGGAAAGTAAAGGGACATGGCCTACAACATAATGGGGCGCTATGCCGCGCACTACTACATCTTGTGGCATGGTGTAAATCTATTCCCCGATCCCCGGTTTTGAGCCAGATTTTTGGATAAGATGTACTCGTGTTTACCCTGCGTCTCACGCAGTCCTCGGACGGACCGGAGCAGCACCGCGTTGAGATCGCGCTCGAAGGCGGCAGCCCGCCTCGCCAAACGGCGGTCTCCCGGTTTCCGTTTGCGTTGAGCGCGCAGGACCAGGAGGACCTGCGCTGGTACCTGGAAGACTTCCTCCAATACCCGCTGGATCCCGCCCCGACCATTGCGGCCCGCATCGAGCAGCGCATGGCCGCGATCGGCGTGGAGCTGTTCAACGGAATATTTCAATCGAACAATGACGCCCGCGATCTGTGGGCAAATTTCCGCGACGAGTTGAACGACACGCGGGTGGAAATCGTCACCGGGCTGCGGGAGGCGACGGCGCTGCCCTGGGAGCTGCTGCGCGATCCGAAGACCGACGCGGCGCTGGCCCTGGAAGCGCAGTCGTTCGTGCGCGCCAGTTCCCAGACCGCGCGGCGGCCCAAATTCCAGCAAAGCCTCCCGCAAAGCGCTTCCGGACCGATTCGGATCCTGCTGGCGATCTGCCGCCCTCGCGGCGGCGACGATGTCCCGTTCCGCTCCGTCGCCAGCCGGCTTCTCAAGGGACTCAGCGAAGCGCCGCCCGACACCGTCCGGCTCGATGTTCTGCGCCCGCCGACATTCGAGCAGTTGGGCCGCCGCTTGCGCGCCGCCAAGGCCCAGGGCGACCCGTACCACATGGTGCACTTCGACGGCCACGGCGCTTACGGCGAAGGCGAGGGCGATCCGCGTCCGGGGGCGCACGGGTATCTGTTCTTCGAAAACCCGGTTCTCGACGCGAACTCCCAGCCGGTGAACGGGCCGGCGTTGGGAAGACTGCTGGCCGAGACGGACGTCCCGGTTCTCGTTCTGAACGCCTGCCGCTCCGCCCACGCCGACCCTCCGACCGCTCCGCTCGTCTCCGCCGAGACCGAAGATCCCCACGCCGCTGTGCGGGCCTTCGGCTCGCTGGCGCAAGAAGTGGTGGACGCCGGCGCCGCCGGCGTGGTGGCCATGCGCTACAACGTGTACGTCGAAACCGCCGCGCAGTTAATGGCCGATCTCTACGGCTCCCTCGCGCAAGGGCTGTCGCTGGGGGAAGCGGTGTCGCTCGGCCGCAAGCAGCTCGCCGGCCAACCGTTGCGAGGCATCGCCTACGACCCGCGCCCCTTGCAGGATTGGCCGGTGCCGGTGGTTTACGAATCCGCCCCCCTCGCGCTGTTTCCCAAGCGGCGCCCGTCCGCGCCGCTGGCCATCACGCTGGGCAAGCCCGGCGGCGGGCAGGTTGCCGGGCTGCCGCCGCGCCCCGACGCCGGCTTCTTCGGCCGCGACGAAACGCTCCTCGCCCTCGACCGTGCTTTTGACAATCAGGCCATCGTGCTGCTCCACGCCTATGCCGGCAGCGGCAAAACCACCAGCGCCGCCGAGTTCGCCCGCTGGTACAAGCTGACCAATGGCGTCGCGGGCCCGGTGCTGTTCACGTCCTTCGAGCAATATCAGCCGCTGCCTCGCGTGCTCGATCGGTTCGGCCAGATCTTCGGCGAGACTCTGGAGCAGTCGGGCGTCCACTGGCGGGCTCTTTCGGAGGCGGACCGCCGCGCCGTCGCGCTCCAGGTGTTGCAGCAGAAGCCCGTGCTGTGGATCTGGGACAACGTTGAGCAGGTGGCCGGCTTCCCCTCCGGCACGCCTTCCGCATGGTCCGCGGACGAGCAGCGCGAGCTGGCCGGCTTTCTGCGGGACGCCTGCGACACGAAAGCCAAGTTCCTGCTGACCTCCCGCCGCGACGAGCGCGCCTGGCTGGCCGATCTGCCGCGGCGGATCCCCGTCCCGCCGATGCCCTTCCAGGAGCGGGTCCAGTTGGCGCGCGCGCTGGCCGACAAACACGGCCGCCGGCTGACGGATGTGGATGACTGGCGTCCCCTGCTCGAGTTCACGCAAGGCAACCCGCTGACGATTACGGTGCTGGTCGGCCAGGCCCTGCGCGATGGGATCAGGACCCGTGAGCAAGTGGAGGCTTTCGTGGCCCGGCTGCGCGCCGGCGCAGCCACGTTTCCGGACGAGGCCGCAGAAGGACGAACCCGGTCGCTGGGCGCCTCGCTGAGCTACGGCTTCGAACATGCCTTCAGCGGAGCCGAGCGGCGGCAACTGGCGCTGCTGCACTTGTTCCAGGGTTTTGTTGACGTGGATGCGTTGCGCTGGATGGGCCCCCCAGATGCGGAATGGTGTCTGCCGGAAGTGCGAGGCCTGGCGCGGAAAACTGGGATCGCCCTGCTCGACCGCGCGGCGGAGGTGGGCCTGCTCACGGCCCATGGCGGCGGCGATTACTCGATCCATCCTGCCTTGCCGTGGTTCTTCAAGAAACTGTTCGATGAGTTCTACCCAGCTTCGGGAATGGCGGCCACCCGCGCTTTCGTGGAGGCGATGGGCGAGTTGGGCGACTATTACCACGACCAGTATGGAGACGGCAACCGGGAAGTAATCGGCGTCCTGACGCGCGAAGAAGCCAACCTGCTGCACGCGCGCCGCATCGCTCGTGCGCACGGCTGGTGGCCACGCGTGACCAGCACGATGCAGGGCCTGAGGATCCTGTACGATCACACGGGCCGCCGGGCGGAGTGGGCGCGTTTGGTGGAGGAGATTGTGCCGGATTTCGTCGATCTCGGCGGCGACGGCCCGCTGCCAGGGCGTGAGGATTACTGGGGTCTCGTTAATGACTATCGTGTGATGCTCGCGCGGGAGGAGCGGCAGTGGGCGGAGGCCGAACGCCTCCAGCGCATTTGCGTGGAGTGGGACCGCCGGCGGGCCGCTAGAGCCCTTTCGGCCCCGCCGGCGGACCTGGACGACTCGAGACGCAACGCTATTCGGAACCTTGCCGCATCCCTCCAGGGACTGGGATGGATTCAGCGAGAGTTAGGCCGGCCGGAATGCATCGAATCGTACAAAGAAAGCTACCAACTGGCGCTCCAGATCGACGATCGATCCGTCGCGGGCGCGACCGCTTACAACATCGGCAACGCTTACAACATCGGCAACGCTTACAAAAATCTGCCCGCACTCCGCGACCTGCCCGAAGCCGAGCGCTGGTACCAGCGCAGCCTGGAGCTTCGCGCCGAGGGTGACCACCTGGGTCGGGCCAGGTCCCTCGTCCAACTGGGATCTGTAGCCCATCGGCGTTTCCAGGAAGCACGGGAGGCCGGCCAGTCGGAAAGGGAAGTGCTCGGCCACCTCAACGAGGCCGCGCGGCTTTACGGGGAAGCGCTCAAACTCACGCCGCCGAAAGTGATCGACAACCTGGCAGTGATCCACAACCAGCTCGGTCTTATCTTCGCTGGCGCGGGCAAGCTGGACGACGCCTTGCGACACTACCGCGAGGCCATCCGCTACTTTGAGATGGCGGGCAATTTGTACGACGCTGCCCAGGCCCAGTACAACGTCGCCATCGCTCTGGCGAAAGCCGGCCGTCTCGCCGATGCAGAAGCGTACGCCAGCGCCGCCCTACGCAACTACCAAACCTACGGCGACCGCGCGGCACAGGAGGTAAAGGAGACGCTTCAACTGATCGCGCAGATCGAGCAGGATATCAAAGCCCAGGGCGCGGGCTAGCCGCCTGGCCCGGGGCCGGCGGCCGTCATCTCGTCCCGCAGCGACCGGACGGCGGCGGCCAGGACGTTCGGTCCCACGACGTTCATCAGGTGCAGGCCAAGTTTTGTTCAACAAATCGAGCGACCGCGTCAGGCGAGCACCGGCGTTCCGAGTGAGCGGTACTATGAAAGAGGAGCATCCCCTCATGGCTTCTACCAATCTCGAACTCGGTGAAGAACTCGGGGATCTCTTGGCAAAGCTGGGCCCGCCAGTCGAGCAGACCGCACGCGAAATGATCGTTTTGGAGCTGTACCGGCGAAACGTCATCTCCAGCGGCAAGGCAGCAGCGCTCTTGGGCATTCCCCGCCTCAACTTCATTCAGCACGCCTCAGAATTGGGAATCCCGTACTTCCGCTACACCGAAGACGAATGGCAGGCGGAAGTTAAGGAAAGCAAGCGAGTCTGAGTGCCGAAGTGGAGCCAACCGTATCGGTGCTGCCCGGCTGGCTCGCGGTCCAACCGCTGGCACATCCGCGCCAACCTCACACGGTGAGCGGTTCCATTGGTCCAGGCGAACATGAGGTCATCAGTTTGGGTCTGGAGCTGCGTGCCGAGCGCGTGTAGGACATGCCACTCGCGGCCTGAAGATCCTGGACCAGCATTTGCAGCCGCGGAGCGGCGGCCAGGACGTTCAGAAGGTTCAGGGGAGTGGCGCCCTGCTGCCGCGGCTGGCGCATCGATTTTAGCCGCTGTTTCTCCTTGAGGAAGGCGGTGAAGCTATCGGCCTTGGAGCGCTCTACCGCTTGATTGTACAACTACCACTATTCCCCGATCCCCAGATAAGGGTTGAACACGTACTCCAGCGAGAACGGCTCGGGAAAGCGCAGATTCCGGGAGACCGCGTAGGCGGGGTCCAGGCCCCACTGGCCGTCGGCCAGGATGCGACGTTTGCGTGTGAGGGTGTCGAACCAACCCCAGAACGGCCGTGCTTTGTTCGGGGCCTCCTTCCTGCCCAGGAAGGCGCCGGCGATCATGCGGAAGGGAACGCCGGGGCGGCCGCCCACGGGGCGGTAGACGAAGAACTCGTCGAAGGTGCGCGAGGACCAGCCGCTGTCGGGGTGGGCGCGGACCCACCAGTGATCCCGGATGGAGAGCAATTCATAACTCACGCGCCGGTCGCCGGCGTGTTTGGGCCGCTCGGCGGCGCCTTTGAACACGAACGTGACTCCGGTCCCGTGGGAAAACGAGTCCTCCGCGAGGCTGTAGCGCGAATAAGTACTCCGGCTCCCATAGACGCCGTGGCCGCCGGATTCGATGAAGGCCACCGGGTGGGAGCCCTCGTGGATCTCCACGCGGCCGTCGATCCGATGGGCGCCGTTGCGAATGCGGTCATCGGCGACGTATGAGTAGAGGTTATTGTGCGCCAGGGTCTCCATCGTCTGAAGGCGGCCGAACTCGGAGCCGTCCTTGAGGACGGTGAGGATGAGTCCTTCGTTGTCGTTCTCATGGCAGCTCCCGGCCAGGCACCGGTCGGAGTAGTCGCGCGGGTGGAAGATGTTGTAGACCAGAAACCAATGGGACCGGGTTTCCATGGCGGCGTAGTAGACGTAGGCCTGGGAACTGCCTTTGGGGAGCGAATCCCAGTTATTGTCGCCGTGCCAGTCGCCGTCGTAGTCGAAGCGCGCGGGATAGTCGGCACGCGGGTGGAACCAGGTTTCCTGCGCCAACATCGGCGACCAGTGCCCGGCCAGCCGCCGGTAGGGATCCGTGGAAGCGGGCTCGGCGGGAAACGAAACGGATTCGGGCGCCAGCCGGACGGGGGCGTCCAGTGCAACGTGAATCGTGAGGGAGGCGGACTTGTCATCGAGCGACGCTTCGACCACGTAGTCCCCGGGCGCCTGCGGTGCGCTGTAGAGAAAACTGTCCATGATCACGGCCTCTGTGGCCGCGCCGCGGAGAATGTTCATGAACCCGGATTGCTCCTCGCGCAGGAACGCTTCGGTCTCACGGCCCTGAAAGCGGAAGGGCTTGGAGATCCAGCCGCCGGTGGGTGTGGCCAGGCGCAGCGCGGCCCCGCCGCGTGCGATGCGGCCGGAGATTTTCGCCCCGTCTTTCTTGGTCAATTCCCCATACGCGCGGACCTGTATGGAAGCGGTCTCGAGCGGGCGGACCCGTGCGTCAGCGGGCTCGGTGGAGAGCTTGATTTCGTTGAGCTGGATCTGCGCCGCGGCGACGGAGCCGATCAGGAAGGCGGCCCAGGCCCAGCGCATAGACTCGGTCCCTTCACGCGGGTTTCGCGGTTTTTCCGTCCCAGGCGAACGAGCGTCCGTGGCGTATCGCCAGCAGCCCGAGCAGACAGGGGAGCGTGGATGAGAAGCCGATCTCGATGTCGGTGGTCGGCCTCTGCCGCGACTTGACGCAATCCAGGAAATTACGGGCATGAGCGACCGTATCCGGGTCGTCCTGATAGTCTTCCTTGAAACGGACCATCCTGGCCTCGATCGGCGGAGGCGGTTCCGGGCCGCCGGGCCTCCTGCGCGCCGTGCCCGGCCTGACCTGGTAGCCCGAACGGTGGATCAACAGCGATCCGCGCGGGCCGAAGAACACGCTGCCGTGGAGCGGAAAATCCGGGTTGGTCGCCACCGCGTTGGTGAACGACATCACGAAGTTGTCGTACTGCCAGGTGACGATGAAGGCGTCCGGCACCTGGTCCCGCTCGGGGTTTTCCACGTTCACCGATTGCGCGGCCGCGCTCGTCAGCCGCGGCGCCCGCGTATCCGCGTTCATGTACCAGTGCGCCACGTCGACCAGGTGAACACCCCAGTCGGTGACCAGCCCCCCGCCGTAGTCGTAGTAGGCGCGCCACCTTCGCTGCCGGCTGGCTTTGTAGGCGCGCCGCTCGGCCGGGCCCTGGAACATGTCCCAATTCAGGTCCGGCGGCGGCGGCGTGTTCTCCTCCGGCGGCGAAGTGTAGCTTCCCGGGAATTGCAGCGCCACGTGGGACACCTTGCCCAGCAGGCCGCCCTGGACCAGCTTCGCCGCCTCCTGGAAGTGCTGCCCCTGGCGCTGCTGCAAGCCCACCTGCACCACACGATTGTGGCGGCGCGCGGCTTCCACCATTCTTTGACCGGGCTCGATGGCGTTGGAAACGGGCTTCTCGACGTAGACGTCCTTGCCCGCCGAACACGCATCCACGGTCATCGGCCCGTGCCAGTGGTCCGGCGTGGCGACCAGCACGGCATCGATGTCCTTGCGGTCCAGCATGCGCCGGTAGTCGTCGTAGGCATCCACCTTGCCGCCGCCTTCGCCGAGCTTGGCCACGGTCTGGTCGAGCCTGGTCCTGGCGACATCGCATGCGGCGAGGAACACGCAGTCCTTGTGCCTGCGCAGGAAGCCGGCGACCATGTTGCCGCGAGTGCCGCAGCCGATGCACCCCATCCGGACTGTGTCGTTAGCGCCGAGCACCGGGCCGGAAGCCGCGGCCGCGGCGGCGGAGGCTTGCAGGAATGTACGTCTGTTTCCCATGTGACGGCACCCGTGGGTGCTTAGCGGAACAGCAACGGCGCGTATTCGTTCAGATAATGTCGCCAGTTGATCCAGGTATGGCCGCCGCCGCTCACCTGAAGTTGATTCTTGATTCCACGCTGGCTCAGCAATTCCGTCAGGGCCTTGGAGCCGGCGAAGGCGAAATCCTTGTCCCCCACGCTGATCGAGAACACCTTCACCAGCTTGTTGATCTTGTCGGGACTCTCCAGGAACGCCGCATTGCGCTTCTCGAAATCCGCAGCGCCCTGCTGGCCCATGCCGGAGCTCCAGACGCCAACATAGGTGAACTTGTCCGGGTTGCCGGTTACCACCCGCAAAGTCTGGCCTCCTCCCATCGATAACCCTGCGATGGCGCGGTTTTCCCGGCCGGTGAGCGCGCGGAAGTTTTTCTCGACGTGCGGAATGATGTCCTTCAGCAGCTCACTGGTGAACCGTTCCTGGGCGGCCATCGCGGCAGCGGCGCCTCCGGCGGAAGGCGCTGCGCCGGGCGTGGGCCCAGGCAGGTTCGCCGGGCGCGGCATGCTGCCGTTGGGCATCACGACGATCATCGGCTTCGCCTTCTTTTCCGCGAGCAGGTTGTCCATGATAAAGCCGGCGCGCCCGATGGTGCTCCAGCCGGAGTCCTCATCGCCGGCGCCATGGAGCAGGTAAAACACGGGGTAACCGACCCTGCTGTTGTCGTAGCCGGGCGGCGTGTAGACGTGCATCCGCCGCTGCATGTCGAGCGTCGAGGATTGATACCAGACCTTCCGTATGTCGCCATGCGGAACCAGCTTGTTGTCCTGGAACGCAGCTTCCTCGCCGGGAACCAGGAACATGTTGTCCAGCCTGCTGATACCCTGTTTGATCGTCGCGTTCTTCGGATCCAGGGTCTGCACGCCGTCCACGCTGAACGAGTAGCTGTAGTAGTCGGCCGCCAGCGGGCCGACGCTCACCTCCCACACGCCTTTCTCGTCCTTGACCAGCTTGACCGACCCCGGCGTTTCCATCCAATCCCCGCGCAGGGTCACTTCGGACGCTTTCGGGGCGTAGATGCGAAAACTCACCCGGCGGTCGGACAGGACCTCCGGGGAAACCAGGGTGTCGTTTGGCGTGGGCTCACGCTGTACTCGTTGGGCGGCCGCCCAGGGCGCTACGATCGACGCCAGCACCAGCAGCAGGATTCTCTGTTGACTCATCAGACTGACCTCTCTTCCTTATTATGTGTGTTAGCCGAGCCGTGACCGCAGGGAGCGGTCTGTTACTCCGGAAGCTCCTTCACGGCGATGATGCGCCAGCGCCAGAAGCCGGCGTCCACCCAGCGCGAGCCGCCGTGAATCTGGATGGCGATCATGCCGTCCTCGGCGCCGCCCGCCGCGTGATTCTCGGTGTCGGTCCAGTCGGTGATGAGCTGGTCGTTGATCCACGCGGTGATGTGCGGCGCTTTCCCCTCGATCCGTGCCCTGATCGAGTTCCACTCCTCCCGCTTCCACGCCTTCTGCCATACCTCATTGCGCTTGCGCATCAGAGCCTGCCTGTCTTCCGGAGAAAGATTCGCCGCGCCGGGACCGGCCATGCTGACGCCCTTCAGGCGTTCGCCGTAAATGCCGCCCATGCCGCCATTGACCAGGTAGTCCAGCGTCACCTGGTAGGCCTCGCCGGCTTCACTCGACCGCAGGAACAGGCCGCTGTCGCAGCCCCAGTCCGGCTTGACCTCCATGTACACCTCGAAATTCCTGTATTTCCTGTCCGTCAGCAGTATTCCGCCCTTGCCCGAGGGTGTCTGCGTGCCGACAATGATGCCGTTCAGCACGCGGTACTCCGGCGTCGTGCCGTGGTGATTGGTCCTGCTGATGTGCCAGCCGGTGAGGTCCTTCCCGTTGAAGATGGGGGTGAATCCTTCCGGAACCTTGCCCAGCTCGGCCCGCAACGGGGCTGGAACGAAGGCCACCAGCGTTGCGAGGGCGACTGCGAGAATCGGCAAACCCGTCATGGGATGAACTCCTTTCCGTTATTGTCTACCATGCGCCGTATGCGGACGACAGTCATACCGGTGATCAAACCAATGGTATAATCAGGTGTGGCACAGACAGTTAGAACTGCGGTATCCCTCCGCCGGACCATTTTCCAGGAATCCGAGACGCTGGCCGCCCGATTGCGGCTGAGCCGGAGCGCGTTGTTCGCGCGCGCCTTGGAGGAGTTCATTCATCGTCAGCAGAATCACGATCTGCTGGAGCAGCTCAACGCCGCCTACGACGATACCCCCGACCAATCCGAGCGGACGCTGCAAAACAGGATGATCCGAATCCAGCGACGGTTGGTGAAGAGTAAATCTGAAGGCTAAATGGTGATTCGGCAAGGCGAGGTGTACTGGGTCGATCTCGGACAGCCCGTCGGATCCGGGCCCGGTTACCGGCATCCGCATCTGGTAGTGCAGAATAATCTCTTCAATCAGAGCCGTGTCAATACGGTTGTGGTCTGCGCCTTGACCTCCAACCTGAAGCGCGCTCGCGCGCCCGGCAACGTGCTGCTGCGCGCGGGTGAGGCCAACCTGCCAAGGCAGAGCGTGGTGAATATTTCCCAGCTCTTCACCGTGGACAAAACGCGCCTCGGCGAGCGAATCGGCAGGCTCCCGTCCGAGCGTCTGCGGGCGGTTCTGGACGGGATTGTGCTGCTGCTCGAACCTCGGGACCCCGATCCGGCTCCCAGCGCTGAGTGAAGGCGACGGGCGGAAGCTAGAAGAAGACCCGCAGGGCGAACTGGATCTGCCGCGGATTACGCGCGGCGGTGAATTCGCCGAAGCGCCGGTTGACCTGCTCGCCGGTGGCAGTATCGAAGCGCGCGGTCGCGTCCAGCCCGGAAAACTGCGTGTGGTTGAAGGCATTGTAGAACTCCGCGCGGAACTGGAGCCGCACCTTCTCGCCGAGCGGGAAATTCTTGAACGCCGCGATGTCCCAGTTGTTGATGCCCGGCCCGCGGATCAGCGTCCTGGCGGCGTTGCCGATGGTGCCGGTGGCGGGCACGCGGAAAAGGGCGGTGTTGAAGTTGCGGCTGAAGCTGCGCTGGTCCTTGGGCAGCACCGGATTGCCGGTGACGAAAATGCGCGCCCCCTGCGAAGGCGTGCCGGTGGTGTCGATCGCGGTGGTGGTCGAATAGCCCACGCCGAGCGGCTGGCCGCTGACCAGGCCGGTGATCCCGGAGAGCTGCCAGCCGTTGAGCGCCAGGCGCAGCGCACCGGCCGGCCAGGCGCGGGAAGGCAGCTCCCAGACGTAGTTGAAGTTGAAGATGTGCGTGCGGTCGAAATCGGCCAGGCCGTAGTTCCACACGCGCACCGCGACCAGCGGGCTGATGGCGTCGGTATCGGCGTCGTTGAAGTCGAGCGCCTTCGACCAGGTATAGGCCACGCCGAACTCCAGGCCGCGCGTGAAGCGGCGCCGGGCCGAGCGGCGAATCCGAGGCGCGGGCCGAAGGCCACGCCGCGGTTTTTCATGAAGCCCCGCGGGTAGTCGGTGGACGCCGAGTCGACCAGCATGCCGTTGTAGGGATCGCCGGTCCCCGGCGCGATGGCGCCGATCTGGGCGGCGGAGAAAAGCTGGCCGGTGACCGGGTGCACCCCCACACGCTGCCGCTGCGCGTTGAACCCCGGCTGGATGAGCTGGACGCGTCGCGCCGGATCGAAGCGCGCCGGGACGAACGCCGCGATGTTGTCGTCGCGCTCGTGGAGCGGCGGGATGACGTAGAACCGCATGCCGTAGTCGAGCGTCAGCCGGCGCGTGAGCTTCCAGTTGTCCTGCACGAACCACTCCAGGCCGGTGGTGCGGACGTTCATCCAGGCGGCGTCGGTGGATTCGGTGTAGGTGTTGAACACGCCCAGCGCGGCGTTGGTGTAAGCGTAGCCGGTGTCGAGCGGGTTGTTCACGTTGCGGCCGAAATCGAACAGCCCGTTGAAGGTCACGGCCTTTTTCTGGTTCCGCCGGAAGTGCTCGATGTAGAGGCCGGCCTTCAGCGTGTGCGGGCCCCTGGTCAGCGTCACCGTCTCCGACCAGTTCCAGCTCGGCACTGCTGGCTGCTGCTGGCGGAGGGTCTTCTGACCCGGCGGCTGTTTGGGGCGATGGTGCGGCGGATCGAGCTCGTTGCCGGTGCCAGCCGGATAGCCGAAGCTTGAACGGAGGCAAACTCCGGGAACGGCAGAACAGGGGGCGGACAGGTGTCTGACAACCGGCTTGCGAGAGAGGAAGTTTTCGCAATTACTTATCTGACTGCCCACATTTCCTCATTTCATGCAGTTCACAATGAGCCACATCAGTCAAGTAAATACTTGCCCAGTTTTGGGCGATCGAGGCCCTGGCAGGGGCCGGTATGGACCCATGGCAATGCGGAATCCGTCCGGAGCCGAAAGCCGTGCTGCGGCCTTGACACAGGGGGGGGGTATAGGTATAGTTGACCTAGCCAGGACTCCAAAATGCAAATTCCGGTTAAAGTCGATCCATCGCCCGACATACCAGCGTCAACAGCTGAGACACACAACCGATGAGGCCCATCACGCATGAATGCCCAAGACCAACCCGACCTCGTATTCCGCAAGAGCACCGACGCACACAACTCATTCATCAGAAACGCACATGAATCAAGGGATTTAGATTTCTCCAAACTCATCGAGAGCGTCTACTCCCACCAGCCCGCGGCGTGTGATGACCCAGATGCAAACACTGCGCTTCTTTCCCCCCCCCCCACACACGCGCTGGCTTACCCGACACCCATACACTTGCACGCCATTTCTACCAACACAACTTCGTACCAGTCGCTCTCAGTGCTGGTGAAACCATTGGCCATCCCATCTCGGTCGACTACTTCCTACGGCAAACGATTCACGCCACAAGCAACGGTCGCCGTAACAACATCTTTTTCCTATTGGGTGAGGTTGGCTCCGGAAAGACGGCGTTCATAAACTGGCTGCTCACCACTAAGGGCATGGATTGGGTCCACAACCAGTCTCTCTGGTTTGCGCGTGTGGATGCCTACCTTGTCGGCGATGGCCGCCCGATCACCACGCAACAACTGATCAATTCACTCATCAAGAAGATCATCTGGATCTTTCAGATCCATAACAAGCTGCTGTCACTCTCTGGCCCAGCTTTGCACGCCTTCACAGAGCTGCGGCACTTCGAGAAGGCCCTTCCACATGATTGTCAACGCCTCCTCGCGCAGTTCATAAAATCCTACGCAACTCAGTCTCGCAGACGCCCTCTCCTATTCATCGACAACCTCGACCACATATATCACTTGCATGACCGCACCATGTTTACCCGCGAAGGTGCAGAGAGCGGGACGGAGGCGATCCGGTGCGTTCAAGAGTTGACCCACTGCTTTCTCCACGATACCGACGACCGCCTTTTGGGCGACCTCGGCGCCAATGTGCTTTTTTCCCTCCGCTCTGATAGTTATCGCATCCTCCAGGAGTCTGCGCGATTGTTTAGGCCCGACAAGACTTTCGACTATAACCGCCATGCGACCGTCCTTCGCACACCTCCATGGAGGGAGGTAGTTAAGCGCCGTGGGGAGTTGCTGACGTTTGCAGTCTCTAAGATCCCGCAACCCGGTAAGCGTAACGTCCAAAAAGACATCATCGCACCAATTCTCACCGATCTTGAATATCACCCGCCTAACCAGGTATCGCTGATTGAGCACCTCGAAAGGATTACAAACTATGGTCGTATTTGTTTACCAGCCTGAGAAGCCACTAAATTCGGCCTTCTGAGAGATTTCGCTGGACAAAAGCCACGGTTTCGGCTACCGTAAGGTGGATGAAACCAGTTGGGCGGCCGCGGAGCGAGCA
>Ga0247727_10002670_pt1 | contig 40414 bp, 41 predicted proteins | sample WisWelCaveWW1625_FD_202498 | JGI IMG/M metagenome (GOLD analysis project Ga0247727, IMG submission 202498) | Biofilm microbial communities from Wishing Well Cave, Virginia, United States - WW16-25 | ecosystem: Environmental > Aquatic > Deep subsurface > Groundwater > Cave microbial mat | place... | reverse complement strand
ATCCAAAAACTCAGCTGGCGTGAGGCTGGTGAATGTCACAAACTTTCTCGGGTTCGTTTTCAACTCTTCATAGGTTAGCATTCACCGATCATAACGCTATTTCGGATAAAGTCTATTTATAAAACATAGGAGACCAAAATGACTCTGCCGTCTTCGCTTGCAAATTGGTGTGTGTGGTTATTTTTCCTCTGGTTTGGTTTGTCTGCTTTTATCCCCGCGCTGAACAGCGACTTGTTCAAAAAGCTCGGCGCGGTTTTGGCGCTTGGCGTCTTCGTCTTCAGCCTTCTCGGAATGTAATCGGAATAAGCCTTCCAACTGGTCTCCCGCAAGGGAGATCGGTTTATTTAAAGGTCAGCGATCAACTCAGCAAACTGCATCGAATATTCCCAGCCCGTATTATTTTCGATGCTCTACGTGTAGAGGCGACCCGTCGGGTCGCCTCTCATATTACACAGGAAACAACTTATCAAACACCTCAGGACAATATTTGGAAACCATCTCCGAGGAGAGTCCATTCTCTTTGCAAATCTCCGCATAAAAATCTGCAGAGGGACGTTTGATGCGTTTTTGCGTTTCGAGATCAAGCCCCCACAGACCGAAGCGTTGAGTCCAGCCGCGTTCCCATTCGAAGTTATCCACCAGCGACCAGTGGAAGTATCCCTTCACATGCCAGTTGAAATTGACGGCGCGCCACATTTGATGAATATGTTGCGCAAGATAACGCGGGCGCATCGTATCCTCCGCATCTTCCACACCGTTCTCAGTGATTAGGATAGGCGTGTTGGGATACGTGCGCGTTGCCCATTTGATGGAATCAAAAACGCCTTCGGGAATATTGGCGATGAATTTTGTCGCGCTGAAATCAGAATCGTCGGGGAAATATCGTTTCCCAAACAACTCTTTGGGATTCGTAATGTCAAACTTGACGGTATCAACCGAGTAGTAATTTATTCCGAGATAATCCTGCGCGCCTTTGGCTTCAGGGATGCGAACGTTGCCAAGTGGAGATTTCATCACGCCCGTGCTGATGGCGGATGGGAACCCCATGTTGATGCCATTGTATTGAATGTTGCGCATGAGGTTATCGAGCGGCGACCATTTGTTATGCGCCACCATCGGACGATAATGCAAGGCGTAGCCCACGCGCGCTTCTTTTTGGATTTCATGAATCGCGCGATACGCCGCGGCGTGCCCGCGCACCAGGTTAGCCAACACACGCGTGGATAATTTGAGGTCATTCTTTCCGGGTGGGAACAAGTTTGTCTTATATCCAACCAGTGCATAAACATTCGGCTCGTTGATCGTGCACCACAATGTGCAATACTCCTTCAGCGCCTCCACCGTCTTGCGGACGAACTTTTCAAACAAGGCAACCGCATCATCATGTTCCCAGCCATCCATTTCATAGAACCATAACGGATCGGAGAAATGATGCAACGTGACCATCGGAGTCATGCCGCGTTCGTGCAATCCGCGCAGCATGGCGCGATAACGTTCCAACGCGTCTTCATCCCACGTGTCAGGCGTCGGCTGGATGCGGCTCCACTCTACAGAAAAACGATGCGCGTTTTGTCCGCCTTCCGCGGCGCGGTCAAAGTCCTCCCTCCAGCGTCCTCCCCACCAATCGCAGGCAAGACCAGATTTCCCCTGCGTATGACCGTCCTGTTCCCACATCCACCACTGGTTGTTCGTGTTGTTGCCTTCCACCTGATGCGCGGCGGTCGCCGTCCCCCATAAAAATCCGCGTGGGAAATGATAGGATGCTTGAACCACTTTAGTCTCCTAGTCCTCTAGTCACTAGTCTTCTAGTCTCTTTGTCTTGCCAGATACGCGAGATACAACGCGACAGAACCCGCCACCGCGGCATTGAGCGATTCGACCTGCCCGCGCATCGGAAGTTTCAGGATGATGTCGCATTTCGCGCGCGTGAGTTGACGGATGCCTTCACCCTCGCTTCCGACGACGAGTGCGGTTGCTCCTGTAAAATGACGCTGAGTCTTATCCCCAACCGTTTCCCCATCCTGGTCTAATCCTACAACCCAAACATTCTCTGCCTTTAGAGAGTCTATCGCCTGCGCGAGATTCATTCGTGCAATGAGCATGTGCTCGCTCGCGCCCGATGACGCGTTGACCACCGCAGGCGTGACCTCCACCGTATGCGCCAGCGGAATGACGATGCCATGCACACCCGTCGCCTCCGCCGTGCGGATGAGCGTGCCGAAATTTTGCGGGTCGTTGAGAGAATCGAGCAACAAGACAAACGGCGGTTCGTTCTTCTGACGCGCATTCTCCAGAATATCGAGCAAATCCACATACGGATACTGGCTCACCTCGGCGATGATGCCCTGATTGTTCTCGTGGACCTTATCCAGCCGCCCGCGCGGCGCTTTGACGACTTGAATCTTTCGTTGCGAAGCCAAAGCCAGAATCTCTGTGAGCCTGCTTTTTACCTGGGCACCTTCGGCAAGTTCAATCTTGAATACATCCCGGCGTTTGGAGCGCAAAGACTCATACACAGCATTGCGGGAATAGATGAATTCTTTCATATCTTCCATTTTACCGTAGGGGCGACCCGCCTGGATTGATTGAGGAGCCTGACGAACCATAACGGGTCGCCCCTATCCATATCGTAAATAATTCTGTATACTGGTAATCACAACAATCGTCCACCCACACCCAGCGAGGGACACGTGACCGTTCCCAACGTTTTCATCAGTTACAGCCATGACTCAACCGAACACGCCGACCGCGTGCTTGCATTTGCGAATCAACTTGTTGCCGAGGGAATTGATGTCATTCTGGATCAATATGAGCCTGCCCCTCCCGAAGGCTGGCCGCGCTGGATGGATAAACACATTCGCGACGCCAACTTTGTTATCATGGTGTGCACGGAAACCTATTACCGCCGCGTGATGGGAGAAGAAAAAACGGGGGAAGGTTTGGGGATCAAATGGGAAGGCAATTTAATTTATCAACACATTTACAACGCCGATACCACTAACCTACGCTTTATTCCCGTTTTATTTGAATACTCCAAAGTAGAACACATCCCCACACCCGTACAGGGTGTATCGCGCTATCGAATTGACACACCTGATGGTTACGAAGACTTGTATCGCCAAATCACCAACCAGCCGCGTGTTACAAAACCAAAACTGGGTAAACTGAAATCACTTCCACCACGTGAACGAAAACCTGATTATCTTGGTGTAAAAGTTTCAACTGCCAAGCTTCCCTCCACATCACCTGATCTCTTCGGACGAGAGAAAGAACTCAAAGCGCTGAATGACTCCTGGAACAACCAAGACATCAACATTTTATCCCTCGTTGCCTGGGGCGGAGTCGGGAAGAGCGCGCTGGTCAACAAGTGGCTTTCACAAATGGCAAAGGGCAATTATCGCGGCGCGGAGCGCGTGTACGGCTGGTCGTTTTACTCGCAGGGCGCCGCAGAGGGACGACAAGTTTCAGCCGACCAATTCATCGCTGCTGCATTGACGTGGTTCGGCGACCCCGACCCAACAGCAGGTTCCCCATGGGACAAAGGCGAACGCTTGGCAGAGTACATCAAACAACAGAGAACGTTGCTCATCCTCGATGGACTCGAGCCGCTACAAAATCCTCCGCCTATTGAGACAGGGAAAAATCAAAGACCCAGCGCTGACGTCGCTCTTGCGTGAATTGGCGCGACAGAACCCCGGACTGGTCGTCATCAGTACACGCCTAGCTGTGGATGACTTGAAGGATTTCATCGGAAGCACAGCAATAGAGATTGACCTTGAAGCACTTTCTGATGAAGCAGGCGCGGCATATCTTGAACATCTCGGTGTAGACGGAACCAATGAGGAACGCATAGAAGCTTCACACGATTTTGGCGGACATGCACTGGCATTGACGTTGTTGGGCAGTTATCTCAAGGTTGTGCATCGCGGCGATATTCGTATGCGCAGAGAAATTCCACGCGTGATGGATGAACAGAAACAGGGCGCGCATGCGCGTCGCGTGATGGAATCCTATGAAGTTTTTCTTAAAGGCAAACCCGAATTGGATATTTTGCGCCTAATGGGTTTGTTCGACCGCCCTGCCGAAAAAGGCGCGTTGGACGCTCTGAGAAAAGAGCCAGCCATCGCAGGATTGACCGACGCGTTGCAGAAATTGAAAGAGGCTGATTGGCAGTACGCGGTCAATAATTTACGTGAGTTGCGACTCTTAGCTGAACAAGACCCGCACGAACCGGACACACTAGACTGCCACCCGCTTTTGCGTGAACACTTTGGGAAACAACTCAAACAGGAGTTTCCTGCCGCTTGGCGCGAAGGTAACAACCGCCTGTATGAATACTACAAATCCTCCGCCAAAGAATTGCCCAACACAATTGAAGAGATGGCTCCTCTCTTTGCCGCGGTACTGCACGGCTGTCAGGCGGGGAAACATCAGGAAGCATTTTGGGAAGTGTATTATCAGCGGATTCAACGTGATGGAGAAACAAATTTCTGTATGAAAAAACTTGGCGCTGTTGGTGCCGACCTTGCCGCTCTTTCTGGCTTTTTTGACCCGCCATGGCGCAAACCTGTTGATGGGTTGACAGAAAATTTTAAAGGTTCTGTCCTGAATTACGCTGGTTTTCGCCTGCGCGCGCTCGGTCGGCTGGCGGAGGCGACACAACCGATGCAGGCGAGTTTGGATACGTACATTACACAGAAGGATTGGGAAAATGCTGGGAGAAGTGCATGCACCCAAAGCGAATTCTACCTGACCATCGGCGATGTGACACAAGCGCTCGCCTACGCGGAGCAAAGCGTCCAACTCGCTGACCGTAGTGGCGATGCATTCATGCAAAAGGCGACACGCCCGAAATTGGCAAATGCTCTTTTCCACGCAGGTCGTTTCACAGAAGCAGAAGCAGCTTTTCACGAAGCAGAGGAGATTCATAGGAAAAGTGAACCACAGTTTCCACTTCTCTACTCCGACATTGGCTTTCATTACTGCGACCTATTGCTGAGTCAGGGAAACTATGCAGAGGTGAGACAGCGTGTGAGCCAGACATTGGTATGGTATGGCCAAGGAACTGGGTCAGGTCTTCTTGACACGGCGCTAGACAATCTCTCCCTCGGACGCGCACACTTGCTTCAATCACAACACGAATCGAATCACTCATTTACCGAATCACTAACTTACCTCCACCGCGCGGTGGATGGTTTGCGCCAAGCAGGACGACAAGATTATTTGCCACGCGCTTTGCTCGCACGCGCGGAGTTTTATCGCCTCACAGGCGTGCTCGACAAGGCTCAACGAGATTTAGATGAAGCCTTCACCATCGCCACCCGCGGCGGGATGGGTTTGCACTTAGCGGATTGCCATTTGGAGTATACGCGGTTGTATTTGGCGAAGGGTGAGAAAGCCAAAGCCCGCGAGCATTGGCAAATCGCGAAAGACAGTATCGAGAAGATGGGCTATCACAGGCGGGATAAAGAGGTGCAAGAAATAGAAATGTCACTCTGAGGGAGCCGTTAGGCGACCGAAGAGTCTCGCTCGTCGTATGAGAGACCCTTCGCTATCGCTCAGGGTGACAAAATCATGGGACAACAAAAACCTCCGGGAAGCTGCCTCGGAAGTTTTTATACCCAATTTGCCGAATCCCGTTTCCCAATTTTCACGCTTCCACCTCCACTTGAACGATTCGGTCCAGGCGAAAACTTCTCTCGTCGTTTCTCAAATGGCAATACGCCTGCAAATACACGTAATCCTTCAAACCCATCACCTGCTTCGGCGTGATCCAACGTTCGGTCTCTTCGCCGTCGCCATCCACATAACGGATGAACATCCGCTTGCTGCTGTAAATCGCCTCGCCCAGTTCGGTCGGCAGTTCGATGCCTTCATTGGGCCACGCGGGCGAGTTATAAATGCCGATGTAGTTATCGAGCGGCTTGTTGAATTCCTTCATCTGCTCCATCATCGCAAAGAAGGCGGCACGCGCCGCGAGCGCCCCGTCCAATGCGCGGTGCTTGACGGTGATCGGCAACTGGAACATCTCCGCGATGTGACTTAGGCTGTAGGACGGCAGTTCGTAATACTGCCGCGCCAGCATCATCGTGTCAATCAAATTCGGGATCTGGATCTCGCGTCCCATGCGTTTGAACTCGCTATCGAGAAACTGCAAATCGAATTTTGCATTGTGACAGACGACCACCGCCTCATTCAACAAGCCGGTAATTGATTCAGCCACCTCAGCGAATCGCGGCGCCGACTCGAGTTCCGCGTCTGTGAGCCCGTTCGTGCTCGCCGCCCCAATCGAAAGCGGACGTTCCGGATTCACCAATTGCTGATACTGTTGCTTGATGCGTTTCCCATCCGTGACGACAATTCCCACTTCACAGACGCGGTCACCGAACCACGGTGAAAGACCTGTAGTTTCCAAATCTAGAAATGCAAAGCGCGCGCTGGTGAGATCGAACATGGCATGGCAAGTAGAAGGTGACAGTCACTTTGGAAGTGACTGTCACCTTAATTCTAAACCGAAAAAGTCTTTCCCGCCTTGTACATTTCCACGCGACCTTCCCGATACACAGTCACCCCGCCCGCGCCATAGACGTTCCATGAGTTGTTTTCGCCATCATTCAACATCCCTGTTTGCTCGTCTATGCCGATCAATGTCACATTCGGGATTTGTTTCGTGAGACGCGGCGCCCAACTATTGCCAAACGTATTGTGATGCGGCAGGACAAGTGAATTGGGGACGAGGTTCAACCCTCCATGAATCTTTCCTGAATCGGGGTCATAATAAAACTCACACATCACCATCGCACCCGCGCTCGAGCCTGCAATGACCGCGCCATTTTGATATGCTTCCAGCGCAACTTTCCACGCGAGGCTATTTTTCAGCGTTTGACCGAGATAATGCGTGAAGCCGCCTAGGATGTAGATCAACTTCGCCTCGCGCAACGATTTAGCAATCGCTTCGTCGTTCGCGCTGGTTTTGTCAATCAATGGAAGTGAAGTCACATCCTTCGCTCCCAAACTTTGGAACCAGCGGACTCCGTTGCCTCCAGCGCGGCGATGATTATCGCCAGGCGCGGCAGCCGTCGGGAGGATGCGAAGCGGGGCGTTGAATCCGCCAGCCAGTTCGATGGCGCGCAGGTCGGGGTCGCGCATCCGCCCGCCGAACTCTGCGCCGCCTTCGAGAAGTAAATAGCCCATGCAAACATGTTACCGCTTTTTGCTTAAATTGGTACACTTTTCACCGAAGGCAATGGCAAAATCAGATTTCTTGCTTCGTTATCAATGCGGCACTTTGTAACTTCTTTCAGAATTGTATGCAAGGAGTAACGGGGTGAGTTGTATAATGAATTATCGCAGTTGAGGAGAACGCCATGCCGAACGCAAAAACAGATCATTTTGAAAGTTTGTTCGAGCACGCACCCATCTCGCTCTGGGAGGAGGATTACAGCGGCATAAAAATCTTCTTTGACGAACTGCGCGCAAACGGGGTTATAGATTTCAATCAATACCTGAATGAACATCCCAAAGAGATCGTAGACAGCATGAATCGGATCAAGGTGACTCACGTCAACACGGAAACACTCCGCATGTTTGGCGCAAAGACCGAAAAGGAACTGCTTTCCAACCTCGATAAAATATTCCGTGATGAAATGCGCGCGCATTTCCGCGCGGAGTTAATGGCATTATGGAACGGGGAGACGGGCTGGTCTGGGGACGGAGTCAACTATCGGCTGGACGGCGAAGCGCTCTACATCCGTTTGCATTGGCGTATTTTGCCCGAGTGCGAAACCAATTGGGAGTGTGTATTGATCTCCATCGAAGACATCACCGCGCGCAAAAAAGCGGAGGACTATCTGCGTTATCTCGGCACGCATGACGTGATGACCGGTCTTTATAATCGCGCGTATTTTGAAGAGGCATTGCAAAAATTTGAGGCGCATCGCGTTGACCCCATCAGCGTCATCATCCTTGACCTGAACGGATTAAAGGAAACGAATGACAATCTTGGGCATCACACGGGCGATAGCCTGATCCGCCGCGCGGGGGAGGTGCTCAAAGCCAGCATTGAAGATGACCAGGTTGCCGCGCGTATCGGCGGCGATGAGTTTGCCATCATCATGCACGAAAGCAGTAAAGAGGACGCTCAAGCCGCGATGGATCGCGTTCAGTCGCTGGTGGAGATGAACAATAAGTATTACCGCGATCCCCAACTGAGTCTATCCATGGGCGCGGCGACCAGCGAACCGGGTTTCACACTTGAAAAGGTAATCAGCCTTGCCGATGATGCGATGTATCGAAACAAGGGTCACTATCACCGCCGCCGCAGGGAAGATAAATAGCACATTATTGCTCCCGTAGGGTCTATGACCGTTGGTTTTCGGCAGATATAGCGGTCACACGTTGTACCCTTCAGGGTAGACCGTCTACAAGCGAAAGTCCTGATAATACTTAGACAAATGATCCTTCACCCACCGTACTTAGCCCTCCTTTCGTAGATCCCTCTGAATTCACAAGTGGAGCAGTGGCATAAGCCTGTGCTTTTTGATCTGCGCTCATCGTCGCCCATGTCCCCAAATCAATCTTCACCTCACTGTCGGAGTAGGCTCAATCGTTTCTGTGGGCGATGGAGTTTGGGTAGCAGTGGCGGTAAATGTTAGGCGGCACGGCTGTTACAGTCAGTTGTACAACAGAGCTGGCGCAAGAAACCGAAAAGATCATGAAAATCAGAAGGATGGCATTTGTCTTTCGCATGTTGAACTCCATTATCTTTTCTTCAAATCAAATGTTTCACTGCCGCTTAATGGCGGCGATAAAGGCAGAGCATCCAAATTCATTACTTTGCTATTTGCAAAGAATCCAAAATCGAAATTAGTTTCATCGCCAGCCTTCTTGCCGGGGATGGGCATCAGCCGCGCGGTGAGGGGTTTGTCGAGTCGCAATGCCAAAGCACAAAGATCAAGCAGTAAAGGCACGATTTGTTCAGCCGTAATATCACCCGGCAAGGGAATCGTATCCAATCCCGTTCCACAAACAGCAGAATATAGCAACGCGTCTTTGATGGTCAGAGTCCCTTCGGCGGCGCGCTTTGCAAGGACAGAATCTTCGAGCACGGGTTGCATGAATCCGCTGAAGCCTGTGTGAGGGAAGTCTGCGCGGTCAATGGCTTCGGTGAGGATGGCGGCGGCGGCGAGAGAACCGTGCAACCCGATTTTTTGAATGCCCATTTTTTCAACGGCATTTCCGAGCGAATGCGCATCGTCCGGGAAGGGGGCGAGGGAGAAATCTATGCCCAGAAATTCAGGAGAATTAGAGATTAGAGAATTGGAGATTTTGGCGAGTTTCTTGCCGTGTTTTGTTATTTGGGAAATTAAAGCCTTGCGTCCCTCTTCGATGGTTTTGGTATTGCTAAAAGACTCAACTGCCAGATCTGCTGACTCGGTGGCAATGGAAAAAGCGGGTTTGCTTCCTTGATGATACGCGGCGGGGAAGAACGGCGCGCCAGCCTTGACGTTCGCCAGCGCGGCGAATTGCAGGTTGGCAAATCCGTTCGGCTCGATGGGCGCGCACTTGACGATCACCTCCGCACAGGCACGCACGGCGGCTAGATGAATTCTGGAGTCGGACGGCTTGCCGTCCGTTTTACTTGCCATCACGCCGCCGAAGAACACATTGGGGGAAACAAAAATCGCATCGGGAATCACTTCATAACTGCGCGGCATCTCCGGCAGAGCAGGACCCAGCGAGACATATCCAAAATTAAGTTGTTGGGCAATATCAGCAATCTGACTTGTTAGTTCTGCCAATTTATTAATATTTTCATTGCCCAATAATTTTGGAAATGGAATCGTTGCCAGTCGCACGGTCTGCACTTCATATCCCGCCGCCTCATACGCGGACTTGGCTTCGGATAGAAATATCCCTGCCTTGCGAAGGACTTTTTCTTCCAGTGGGTATTTAGGGTTACAAAAGTAGGTGATCGAGCGGATTTTCATTTTGCTCTTCTATTCAGCTTGATTTGCTTTCTGATCATTATAAGTAAGTATTCATGGCTCTTATAGATATTGTTAATACAAAAACTGGGAGCCGCTGTTTTTAAAGAATAAAATCCATACAATCGATGGAAAGGAGTAAGTTTATTGTTCGTTGATATGATCCAATAACCGAGAAACCGCGGTCCAAAAGGTCTAATGTCTATTATGTCACTCCAGGGTATTCTTAGGTATTTCCATAGGAATTCAACGAGAAGACCATCATTATCAGCGCCAATATCAGCAAAAAGCCCAATATAGAAAATACATCCAATAATCCCAAGTAGCAATGCGAGCAACAACAAGGAATAATTGTAATTCGAATAAGTTTGCCTAAAATATGGTTGTGTCAAAACAATAAAAAGAATGATGAAGCAGAAAGTAGCCAAAATCTTAGCAATCGTTTTTCCGAATTGTATTCCACCAGAATAGCGATAATACTTAATTTCCATATCTCTGCCTCACCACCTCAAACATCAACACGGACCCCGCCACTCCCGCATTCAGCGACTCGACATTTCCTGCCATCGGAATTGAGATTTTCTGCGTTGCCAGTTTCTGCGCTTCTTCGCTTGCGCCGTCCGCTTCGCCACCGACGATCAAAGCTAATGGCTGACGGAGATCAGTTTCCCAGCAGGATTGTCCGTCCATATCTGCGAGATAGATTTGTGTGGGAGGGTGCGTCGCACCTAACGGGTGAATTTTATCTGTTATACGAGATGAATCTTCTCGATTGGATTTGTCCTGTTGAGTAAGGTGCGACGCACTTATGAATTCGCGGATTTCATCCCATGTCATCGAATGGATTGGCAATCGAAAATGCGCGCCCATCCCTGCGCGGACGACTTTCGGTGCGAAGGCGTCTGTCGTTTCGGGAGGAAGCAGAACCGCCTGCACTCCAGTCGCGGCGGCGGTGCGGAGCAATGTGCCGAGATTCCCTGGGTCACGGATTTGGTCGGGGATGAGAATGAAATTGGGGGAATTGAGGATTGGGAGATTGGAGAATTGGAGAATTGCGAGAATGCCTTGTGGAGTTTCGGTCTCGCTGAATGATTTCATCAAACTCTCTGACACTTCCTCCACTTCAACCCCGCGCGATCTTAGACTTTCGACTTGTGATTTTCCCCTGTCACTCAATGTCTTATCGTACAGCACAAATTGGAACCCCCAATTACCAATTACTGCTTCTTCAACAAGTCTCACACCCTCAACAACAAACGCGTTGACTTCGCGGCGTTCCTTGGCGCGTCCCATCAAGGTGCGGACAAGTTTCAGTTTCGGGTTTTGATTTGACGTGATCATTGTCCCCACTTGTTTTGCCATGATTTGATAAACACATCAACAGTCGCTTGATCGAACAAAACCAATTTCACAACTTTGAGACTCGAAGTATTGCTTTCAAAATATTTCTCAATTGCAGAAAAGATAATTTCTGCCGCGCGGTCTTTTGGAAAGCCGAAGATACCTGTAGAAATCGCAGGGAAGGCAATGGATGAACACTTCAATTCGTTAGCGACGCGCAGGCAACCTGTCACGGCGGATTCGAGTTTGTTGTCCTCGTCACCATCGCCCCACACGGGACCCACAGCGTGGATCACGTATTTCGCAGGCAGGAGCCCGCCCGAGGTCCACGCGGGATGCGAGTGGGGAACGGGTCCATGCTGTCGAATCCAGTTATCCGATTCTTTTTGTATCGCATCCCCGCCTTTTTTTGAGATCGCCCACGCCACTCCGCCGCCATGTTGCAACTCGTCATTCGCCGCGTTGACGATGGCATCCACTTCTTCGATGGTGATGTCCCCCTGCACGATCTGGATGATTTGATTGGATGAAAGTTTTCTTTCAACAAGAACTGCGTTCATACGACGGCTGTGCCTTTGCGTGCTTACTTTTGAATCGTGGAATATGGCATGGGAATATTATGCCTGCTCAAGGTCGACTCGTAATGCGACACCAGTTGCTGGAGGGTGTCTCTCAGTTCAACGGATGCATCAACCAATTCAGTGTCAGATGCGTTTTGTGATTTTTCTTGGATTGCTTTGGCGAGTTTTAGCAAGGTTGACAACATCTCACCTTGCAAAAGCAAACCCGGAAAACCCTGGCTTGGCATTTTTATCACGCCGCGGTTGATTGATTGGGAATAAACTTCGAGTTCCATGTATTCCATGTTTGCACGCTTTCTTATTGATGAGAATTCCTTGCCATTGTTATTTTACCCCCATTAAAGTTGTAGGTCACGCTTGAAGCGTGACCTACAATAATTTACTTCGTTTTCGCAACCACTGCCGCGAAAATATTCGGCTCGCGGATTGCCATGTCTGATAACACCTTGCGGTTAAGCTCGATGTTCGCCTTCTTGAGCGCCGCCACCAGCTTGCTGTAGGTGGTTCCGTTCAAGCGAGCCGCGGCGTTGATGCGGGCGATCCACAACTTGCGCAGATCGCGCTTGCGCACACGGCGATCACGGGTCGCGTACCACAGGCTTTTCAGCATCGCCTCGTTGGCTCGCTTGAACAGGCGGTTCTTTGCGCCGCGCTGTCCCTTTGTGATCTTCAAAATCTTTTTGTGACGTAAATGCCCTTGCGGGCCTCCCTTAACACGAGTCATTTTTTATCTCCTGCAATCCCGCTCTCCTCATTCACCTTTTGAGCAGAGAGCGGGACAAACCCGCGGGCGTCGGCGGTTATTCCGCCAGTTGCATACACCCGAAAGCCGCAACTAAATTTGGATACGATATTCGCCGCAAGACCTCAAAGAAAACCTTCGCGTTCTTTGCGCCTTCGCGGTTCAAAATTGTTACATATTCGGCGCGAGGCGTTTGATGCGCTTGATGATTTTCTTACCATGCACCGATTGCATCTCAGATAACTGCGCCTTGGTGCGCTTCGACGTGCGTCGGCGCAAATGGCTCTTGCCGCCTTTCGTGCGCACGACTTTGCCGGAACCGGTCAGGCGAAAACGTTTCGATGTCGCCTTGTGGGTCTTCAGTTTGAGCTTGCCGCCAGCTTTTGCTTTGCGAGGCATTGCTGTTTTCTCCTTTCAGACAAAATAAAACCGCGGGATGAATCTTACGCCCGCGGACTCTTCGACATCTTCGGGTCTTGCTCTTTCAGGATGCCGTCTCTGGCGCCGTTGCTTCCGCTTCCCCCTTCGGGTCAGCCGGAGCTTGTTCGCCCTTCTCTTTCTTTTTCGCTACCCCTTTGCTGGGTCCCAACAACACGAGCATTGTGCGACCTTCCATTTGAGGTGACTGCTCCACCACGCTGACATCTGCCAGCGCCGCGGCAATCTCTTTCAGGTCTTCCAGCGCAATCTCGGGATAATCCATTTCGCGTCCCCGGAACTTGATCGTCACGCGGACCTTGTTGCCCGCCAATAACCAGGCACGTGCATCGTCCACTTTGAAACCGCGATGCGCTTCGTTCGTCTTCGGTCGCAGGCGGATTTCCTTGACCTCGATCTTGGTCTGCGCTTTCTTGGCTTCTTTTTCCTTTTTGGCGCGCTCATAAATGAACTTGCCAAAATCCATCACGCGGCAAACCGGGGGAGTGGCGTTCGAGGAAACCTCCACAACGTCCATTTCGGCATCGCGGGCGATCTGTAATGCCTGCTTGATCGAGACCACCCCCACATTTTCACCGTTCGGTCCAATCAATCGGACTTCGGGAACCCGAATGCCTTCATTAACTCGAAATTCGTTGGCGCTGATATGCTTCTCCTATTACATGATAAATCCAGCCGATGGCTGGTTTTGAGTGGGCGAATAATACCACGCACGGCGGGGAATCGTCAATAAACCCCCCAACCTTTTACATTATGATTGGATAAATATAATGGAGGATGATGGACGAAAAACAAGCCATTCAGCGACTCAAAAACGGCGACATCAACGGACTGGAGTTCCTAGTTGCGTGTCATCAGGTGAAAGCGATGCGCACGGCCTATTTGATCACGCGTGACCTAGGACTGGCTGAGGACATTGTGCAGGATTCTTTCATCCAGGCATTTCGCGCCATACGCGGGTTTGATTCGACGCGTTCGTTTGAGCCATGGTTTATGCGGAGCGTGGTCAACGCGGCTGTGAAGGTGATGCAAAGGTCCACACGGCAGGTTCAGGTGGGGGATGAGGCCGATGAATCCGTTTTGGCGGAACTGGCCGCGCGAGTCGAATCGGTTGAGTCGCAGGTTGAGTCCATCGAAGTCCAAAATCAAATCTGGGACGCCATGCAAAAGTTGTCGCCGCGCCAGAGGGCAGTTGTTGCCCAAAGATATTTTTTGGGCATGAGCGAAGCAGAGATGGCGAAGGAATCTGGCACGGCGGTTGGCACGATCAAATGGCTGTTGAATGCGGCGCGTGAACGGCTGCGCGGCCTGCTCGAAAGGAGCGAGAGATGAAAAACAATCGCATGAAAGACGCGCTTGAAAATATCGCTCGCCGAGGCGTCCCGGAGAATATCAACTTGTGGCCGAATATTTCGGTTCGACTCGAAAGGAAATCCCTGATGACGACTCTTCGCACTCGCCCGGTACTATTGCTTCTCACGATTCTGCTTGCCCTGACTCTCCTGACCGGTGTTGTTTATGCCATTGGCAGGTTGACGGGATATATCCCTGGAATTGGGTTTGTGGAAACCTCATCTCTGCGCGTGCTGGCGGAGCCTGTGACAGTGACGCGTGAGGGGATCACGGTGAGCATCGAGCAGGTTGTTGCAGATTCGGAACGAACCATTATTGTGTACAAAACCGAGGGATTGACGATCGCCGCCGCAAACTCAAAAGGCGAGGGCGGCGGACCTTTTGGATCGCCGCCTTTATTACACCTGCCCGATGGAACTACGCTTGAAGAATCTACAGGGTATAGCGGTACACCTGAGCCGTTGCTCAACACCCTCCAAACAGAAGGCGGGTGGCCGAATTATGTATGGAGGCTGGTTTATCCGCCTGTGTCATTGCAAGTCAATGAACTAACGTTGGTAATCCCTGTTCTGCAAAACATGCCTGCTGGCGCCGCGCCTGAAAACTGGACGATCACTTTCCGCCTCAAGCCCACGCCGCCGGAGATGACCCTTGCTCCAATTATCACCTTTGCAGCGCCTTCTGAGTCTGTAAATATTGTTACGCCTTCCATAGGAGAAACGACTGCGCCTGCTCTCTCCAATGTTGCGACTCTGAATGGGTTCACGTTTCAATTGGATAATGTCATCGAGCTGGAAGACAGTTATGTCTTTACGGGAAATTTATCCTGGGTTGATTCCGCATTTCCAACTGGCAAGGGGATGATCTATGAAGCGGCGATTCCCACTTTGACGGATGCCAGCGGACAAATCATTCCCATTGAGGAAGTTCCCCTCAATGCGGGATTTGGCGAGCACAACAGTCCGTGGTCGTATCGCACCAATCGTAAAAACTTTTCCGGGCCGCTGACGTTTAGCATTTCATCCATCAAAACAAGCGTGTCTGCGCCGCCCGTTGACTTTGAAATTGATTTCGGTTCCAATCCTCAAGTTGGGCAAAGATGGGATGTCAACCGTAATTTCCAAGTCGAAGGATATACCATTCGACTACTGTCTGTTGAATTGAGCGTGGTTCCTGATACCTGTCAGGGAGTTGGCGTTAATTTTAATTTCTCAAGCGATTCTCCGGGCATTTATGCTGATGTGGGCGATGTTGTTCCTTCCGAGCCAATGATTTGCTCCGGCGGAGGTGGCGGAGGAGGCGGGCCTTTCGACCCAACCATTTTTTCCACTGCTGTATCCTACAAAGATATGCCTGTCGGTCCACATCATTTTTCCATCAGAATCTCGGTCCCATATGTTGTCAATGGGCCTTGGCAGGTGGCGTGGAATCCACCGCTGACTGCCGAGCCAACGCCAACACCCGAACCTGGGGCGTGTCTCACGCTCGATAAATGGAATCAACTGTCAGGGCGGAATGATCCGCTTCCACCTGAACTCGAAGGAAAAATCCTGATCAGCGTTGATCCAGGTTTGCTTACGCCGATGCCGGAACCTCTGCCAAATTTTCCTTTGCTGCAGATTTCCAATGTGGATGGCAGTGATCGGCGTAGCCTGGTCAATGGCGGCTGGACTGCTTTATCGCCCGATGGTACGCGCTTGATTTACACGAATGAAAATGGCTTCAATTTCCTTGATCTTTCCAGCGGACAGGATTTCATAATGGGCGTGGATGGTTACGCCCCCGTTTGGTCGCCTGACGGCTCACGAATTCTATACACCACTTTTGACGGTATGTATCTGATGCAGGCAGATGGTTCAGGCTCGCAAAAGATTGATGTCGGCGCGGCGCAGATTATTAATCCAATTGGCTGGTTGCCCGATAACCAGACGATTATTTATAGCATCTATGGAGAAGGTTTTACATTTATGATGCGTAACCTGCAAAGCGGGGAGAAGAAGGAACTCTTCTCAGTGCAAACGAAACATGGTTTCGGAACTGTCTCGCCGAATGGACAGTGGATCGCCTTTAGTGATCATGTGTTTGGGTCAGGTTCAGGTGTCTTTGTATCACGACTGGATGGCTCGGAACGCAGGCTTGTGGCATCTCCGGATATTTCAATGTCATTCTACCTGTCCTGGAGTCCAGATGGCAGATGGTTGCTGGTGAACACAAGCGACTATCAACAATCTAATCCGAATCCTGTATACAAGCCTGTTTTGATTGAACTGGCAACATGCCAAGTTGTTGGATTACCTCCAACACTGGGAGATGTGTTGGGGTGGGCGAAATGATAAAAACAGGCGGAGAGCCCCACAGCCCTCCGCCTGTTTTCTTTCAGTTGTTGGATGGCAGTTCAACTGCCGTCCCAACATATTCTCACAACTCGCTCGCTCTCTTTGCTATCCGATCCCTTGCCCGTGCGATAAACTCACCCAGCGGAATATTATTCTCCTGGCTTCCATCCCGCACACGGAGCGACACCTGCTCGGCTTTCATCTCATTATCACCAACCACGAGCATGTACGGCACTTTCATCAACTGCGCCGAGCGGATCTTGGCATTCATGCGTTGCGACGATAAATCTGCGTGGGCGCGGATTCCGTTTTCGCGGAGTTGCTTCGCGATATTTTCCACATACTCGTTTTGCGAATCCGTAATTGAAATAACGCGCACCTGCTCAGGCGAAAGCCACACGGGGAAGTTGCCTCCGTAATGCTCCAACAGGAATCCAATCATGCGCTCGTGCGTGGATAACGGCGCGCGGTGGATGCAAAGCGGAACTTCCTCGTTGCCTTCCTTGTTCGTGAACTTCAAGTCAAAGCGTTCGGGCACGGCAAAGTCCACTTGATTCGTGGCGAGCGAGAATTCCTTGCCGATCACAGACCAAATCTGCACGTCAATTTTGGGACCGTAGAACGCGGCTTCATCTTCCACTTCGACAAAGGGGACACCGCCGTTCGTCATTGCGCGGCGCACCATCTCTTCCGTTTTATGCCAGAGGCGTTCGTTGTCCACATACTTCTTTCCGAGACCTGCCTTGCTGTGCAGGGAGAGGCGCATCACATATTTCTCGATGCCAAACAACTCAAAGTATTTGTGATAGAGCGCGATCACACCCATAAACTCCTGCTCGAACTGGTCTTCCGTTACATATATATGAGCGTCATTCATCTGCAACGAGCGGACGCGCATCAGACCGAACAATTCACCTGATTTCTCGTAGCGATAGACCGTTCCATATTCCGCTAAACGAATCGGAAGGTCGCGGTAAGAGCGCAGTTTCGACCCGAAGATTTTGTGGTGCATTGGGCAGTTCATCGGCTTGACGTAATACTTCACGCCTTCGAGTTCCATCGGCGGGTACATGCTCTCCGCGTAATAAGGCAAATGACCTGAGCGGATGAACAGATCCTCTTTCGTCAGGTTCGGCGTGCTCACGCGGACGTAGCCTGCCTGCTCTTCCATTTCCTTTGCAAGTTTTTCCAACTCTTCGATCATCACGCCGCCATTCGGCAGAAACATCGGCAAGCCCGGACCGACCTCATCATCAAAGATGAAGATTTCCAACTCCTTGCCAAGCTTGCGATGGTCGCGCTTCTTAGCCTCCTCCAATTGATGGAGATGATCCTTGAGTTGTTGTGCGTTTTCCCATGCCGTGCCGTAGATGCGTTGCAACTGCTTGTTCTTCTCATCGCCGCGCCAGTACGCGCCCGCAATGGACATCAACTTAAACGCATCCTGTTTGATCTCCTTCGTATTTGCCACATGCGGACCGCGGCACAGGTCAACGAACGTATCCTGTTGATAAATGGAAATCTCAGGCTTCTCTTTGAGCGTATTCCCGTACTCGTCGAGTCCACCTTTTTCGAGTCCCTCGATCAACTCCAACTTGTAAGGCTGGTCTGCAAAAATCTGACGCACCTCTTCTGCCGAAACGACTCTTTTCTTGAACTCGTGCTTGCCCTGCACGATTCCACGCATCCGCTTTTCGATCAATTCCAAATCTTCGGGCGTGAGGTTGCGCGGCAAGTCGAAGTCATAATAAAACCCATTCTCCACGGGTGGACCAATCGTCACCTTGCCATCGGGGAACATCTCCATAACAGCCTGCGCCATGACGTGCGCCGCCGAATGACGGATTTTGTAGAGATTGGACTCTTCGTATTTTTCCTGAACTTGTTGTGCCATTTTCGCTTCCTTTCTGTTTCATGTGTCACTCTTCGCCGCTACGCGGCTCAGAGTGACATAGAGTAAATTTGCTACCGCCAAATGGACTTCACGCGATCCGAAGAGGCGGTTAGCTACAACCTCCGAGTCGCTGACGAGTGATGGTTGTGTCATCTTCAGTCATAGCGATCTCCTTTTGAAAATCTGTAGCGCGACATTTATGTCGCTCTTGGTTGCGAGATAAATCTCGCACTACGGCAGTGACAATTTAAACAAAAAATTCTCACCCACACACGGGGCGAGAATTTGATTCACGCGATTCCACCCGAATTGTAGAGCGAGATACTATCTCGCTTTACCACTCTTCAGCCTCTAACGGAGCCATCCGTTTCACATACTCACTGATCACTGCTTACTGACCACTGTTCTGTTCAACGCTCGCGAGTGGTTTTCTGTGATATTCCCTTGAAGAGATTCTCAATCTAGACCTCTTCTCCCTGTCAGGGACTTGACCACATACTCGTCTCGGTCATCGCGTTTCTATATTTTGCTAATAGCTGAAAGCCAATCGCTGACAGCTAACAGGTGGGCGAGATAGGGCTCGAACCTACGACCTCTGCTATGTCAAAGCAGTGCTCTAACCAACTGAGCTACCCGCCCGAAGGATTGACATTATAACGAGGGGCTTCGGAAATGACAATGTCTAGGCGAAGACCAGCTTGCCCCGGGGTTCAGGGATTTCCCGATCCAATTCACGGGCGGTCTCAATCCACTCGCGGGCAACTATTTCGACGTTTGCCAAAGCTTCTTGTGTGGACGCGCCATCTGCCATGCAACCGGGGAGTTCCGGCACTTCGGCAATGAAGGCTTGGTCTTCCTCGCTCCAGTAGATGATTACTTCATACTTAATCATTGTCTTCACTGAATACGGTTTTGGCAATGGATTTAACTAACTTTCACTGCTTTTACTTTGACTTGAGTCGCCACTTGTTGGAGGGGTTGGAGTTTCTTGTGATGGAGGAGAAGCTGGCGCTTGTGACGGAGGTGTTTGCGGGGTCTCTTGCGAAGGTGATGCGACTTGCGGGGCAACTTGTTGAACTTCTGGTGAAGAAGATGGTGGCGGTGGAGGAACTCTTTGCCCCTTGGTTGCATCGTCTGGAACTGACTTATCCAAAGGTGGAGGTGGTATAACTCTTTGCCCAAGCTCCTCTAGCCGTTCCCCTTTCTCTTTTGACGTTTGAACTTCATGCAAATCCTTGACTTTATCATCATCTGGCATGTTAGCCTCCCAGGTTTATTTTTATGAACCAAATCATAGAGAATAAACCTATAACGAATAGTGTTAGGCTGAACCAATTGAGAAACCCTGTAAATTTATCATACCAACTACCAGGATGCTCTTCTCTTATCTTTTTGGTATCAACCTGTTTTATAGCATGGCGTAAAGCCTTATGACTTACATAAAAAGAAATCAAAACAGAAGTTGAACTTAAAGCCCAACCTACCCAAGCAACCATTAATAAAGAAATATAGGTAGGGGCGTCACCTATGATGTCATTTAGAAAAATGAAAGAAATGCCAAGGGCTCCACTGGATAGCGACAAAATTGTTTTGTCAAAATCATCCTGAGCCTTTTGTTCTGCTGCAATGAGTTGATTTCTATATTCCTGTAAGTCATCCATGCTTGCTTACCTTGCGATAGTATATAACAAACCACTTTTCCATACAAGCCCTGCGGTATAATCCCAACCGCGATGGCTAGAAGAAAATCCCCCGAAGATTTATCTGTAGAAGAGTTGCGTCGTTTGTTGATCGAGAAACGGCGCGGCGCGCGGCGTGAACGGCTGGAGCACTTTAAAAGAACAGGGCGCGTCGTGGACGTTTCACCAGACGACCTGGCGTCATCCGCTCCAGTGGTGGAAACGATTGCCGAAGGTACCGGCGACCAGCCTCCAGTCCCGGAAACGAAGCGCAGGCGGGTGATGGACCGAGTCCTGTTGGTGGTGGAAGTCCTCGCGGTGGTGGGACTCGTCGGAGTCCTCATCAGCGGGTTCGGAGTGTTACGCGATTTAAATGAGGAAGTGGCATCCGCTTTTGTGCAGGAAACGTTTACGCCGACGCCGCTTGTGATGGCAGTGGTTCTTCCTTCAGGGCATACGCCGCCCGACGCGCAGGGAAACACGCGCCCGAATCTTGCAGAGATACCCGAACATTTACAGCCAATGGTGCAGTCTCTGGAGAATCTGCCGATCCCCACGTCTGCGCCTGACCAGGCGATCCGCCTTCAAGTCCCCGCGTTGAATATTGATGCGCCCATCGTGCAGGGAGATGGATGGGCGCAACTCAAAAAGGGGATTGGTCAAAACCTTGCTTCGGCAAACCCCGGTGAGAACGGCAATGTGATTCTCTCTGCACACAACGACGTGTATGGGGAACTCTTTCGCTATCTGGATCGGCTTGCGCCCGGCGATCAGATCGTGGTGTACACCCAACAACGGCAGTATGTTTATGTCGTGGATCGTACCGCGTTGGTGGAGCCGACTGCCGTGGAAGTGATGGCAAGCACGGGAAGCCCAACGGTGACGTTGATTTCGTGTTATCCGTATCTTGTGAATGACCAGCGCATTGTTGTGTTTGCGCGGTTGCAAAATTAATTCTGTACATCGTTGGTCGAGTAGCCCTGAGCGTTCTTTGCGAAGGTCGTATCGAGACCAACAATAACCAATAGACAGAAAATAAAAAGCAGGAATGTAATTCGTGGTCTCGATACGGGCTGGGAAAACTACCCAGCCCTACTCGACCACCGTCATAAATAAAAGGAGAACATCTAATGGCAAAGAATAACAAACGAACTACAGTGAACGTGACACAGTCATCGAGCCGTAACGAATTCAACCCCGATTACACCCACGTCAAAAAAGATTTGAAGCGGATCGGGACCCTCGCTGGATTCTTCATCTTCGTGCTGGTTGCGCTCTCGTTCTTTTTGAAATAATTTTTTGCCACAGATTTCACGAATTCACACGGATTTTTTTCTGTGAAAATCTGTGTCATCCGTGGCTAAAGAGGTCTTATGTCGCGTATGTTTGTCCCCGGTCCTGTTGATGTAGCCGACGAAGTATTGCAGGCGCAAACCGCGCCCATGCTTCCTCATCGAAGTAAAGAGTTCGAAGCCATCTATCGTCGCGCCTCAGAAAAATCGCAACAACTTTTTTACACAAAGCATCGCGTTTTTCTTACTGCATCATCTGGCACGGGTTTGCAGGAAGCCGCGATTCGTAATTTTGTCAACAAGCGCGTTCTCTCGATTGTGAATGGCGCGTTTGCTGATCGTTGGTATGAGGTCGCGGTCTCGAACGGAAAGGATGTCGAAAAACTTTCCTTTGACTGGGACGCGCCCGCCTCTCCCGAACGAATAGCGGATACCGTCCGAAAAGGCGGATTCGAAGCCTTGACAGTCGTCCACAACGAGACGTCCACCGGTTTGCAGAATCCCGTGAAGGAAATCGCGGAGACAGTTCGCGCAGTTTCACCCGACACATTGATCTTTGTTGACGCGGTCTCTTCACTCGGCGGCGCAAAAATCGAAATGGACGCATGGGGACTCGACATGGTTTTCACCTCATCGCAAAAATGTCTCGCGCTTCCTCCTGGTCTCGCGTTAGGAGCCGTCTCAGACCGCGCCATGAAGAAAGCCGAATCCGTTGAGAATCGCGGCTGGTACTTTGATCTCGTCCGCATGGAGAAACATCGCCTGAAAGATTCATCCCCCGCGACTCCCGCGATGTCTTTGATCTACGCCCTCGACTTTCAACTTGATCGAATCTTTGCTGAGGGATTGGAAAATCGTTTCGCGCGTCATTCCGCCATGGCAAAGCGCGTACAAGATTGGGCAGACGCGCACGACCTCTCGATGTACGCGCCTGCCGGTTATCGCTCGCAAACAGTGACGACGATCAAGAATGATCGCGGCATCAGTATCTCTGACCTTAATACATTCCTCAAACAGCGCGACATGCGCATTGCAGGCGGCTATGGTCCCATCAAAGACACAACCTTCCGCATCGCGCACATGGGCGAGATCCAAATGGAAGATATTGAGAGACTGCTCGCCGCGATGGAAGAATATCTCAAGAAATAATTTGTGGGCGACCCGCTGGGTCGCCCCTATATTTTATGGAACACGAACTCACCCTCACAACATTAACCTACGGCGGCGACGCGATGGGACGTCTTGATGATGGTCGTGCAGTCTTCGTCCCATTTGGGTTGCCGGGGGAACGCGTTCGCGTGAGGCTGACGGAGGAGGAGAAAAATTTTGCACTCGGGGAAATTGCCGAAATTCTGGAACCATCGAAAGACAGAATACAACCACGTTGTAAGCATTTCGGCGAATGCGGTGGATGTCATTATCAGAATCTTCCCTACGGAAAACAATTGACGGCAAAAACAGAAATCCTAATTGACCAACTCAAGCGCATCGGCAAAATCGAGAATCCAATGGTCAAGCCGATGGTCGCATGTCCCAGCCCTTGGAATTATCGGAATCATCTGCAATTTTCTTTATCTCAAGATGGGAAATTGGGTTTTCAACTGCCCAATTCAAATCGGGTTATCCCAATCACGGAATGTCATCTCCCTGAATCGTCTATCAACGACTTCTGGCATCAACTTGAATTTGAACCCGAAACAAATATCGAGCGCGTCTCCTTGCGTGCAGGCAATGATGATGACTTGATGCTCATTCTCGAATCAGATTCCCCCGAACCGCCCGAACTCGAAATCGAAGCGGGGATTTCCGTTGCACATGTCTATGAGGAAAATGCAGTTGTCATCGCAGGCAATGATCATATCTTCATCCGTGTTCTGGAGCGCGATTTCAAAGTGTCCGCCGCGTCGTTCTTTCAAGTGAACACAGTGATGGCGGAGAAGATGATAAATCACCTGCTTGCTTGTTTACCTGTCTCCCTGTCTACAACATTACTTGATGTCTACTGCGGGGTTGGTCTCTTCAGCGCATTCTTCGCTCCCAAATGCGGACGGGTGATCGGAATCGAATCATCCGCGTCTGCTTGCGAAGATTTCATCGTCAACTTGGATGAGTTTGATAACGTGGAGCTTTACGAGGGACTGGCTGAGGAAGTTTTGCCAGCACTCGTGGGGCGGATTGCCAATCCGCCTTACGTTTTGGTTGACCCGCCGCGCGCAGGGTTGGACAAATACGTCGTGGATGGAATCCTGAAGTTGAGTCCGCAAATCATCGCGTATGTCTCATGCGATCCATCCACATTGGCGCGGGATGCGGCGCGACTCATCAATGGGGGATATCGCTTGAAGGAAGTCACGCCGTTCGATTTATTTCCTCAAACGTATCACATCGAATCTATTTCGATATTTGAGAAATAAAAAGGCGACCCCTTACGGATCGCCTTTTTATTGTCTTATATTGATGACCGCGGACGGCAGACCACGGTCGGCGGTCTGCCGTCGAACGGATTGACTTTATTCTTTCATATCTTTCTTCCCTGTCATGCTCTTGCGAATATCGGCTCGCAATTGTTCGGCTTCCTCAGATCGTTTGCCTTGTGCTTCGTTGGTGAGGGCGCCAAAACGATCAGAGAGCAACATGGCAAGTAGCGCTTCCATGATATTGCCGGAGCCGCTGTCTTTGTTCGCGCCGACGATCACGCGCGGAACGACATCTACCTTCGATTCCTGAATGGCTTCGGCGAAGCGGTTGAGTACCGTTTGCGTCACCTGGAATTGCGGACCGCCATACGCGCGGACTTGTTCCTCGGTGGCGAGAGCCTGCGCGATACCGATGCGCGCCACCTTCTCGGCTTCTGCTTCTGCCAATGCGCGGATCTGCGCGGCTTGTTGAATGGAGCGCTGGTAATCGGCTTTACCCTGGCTCGATTGAATTTCGATATTCAATTCAGCCTGTGTCATGCCGGTTTGCATTTGAGCGCGGGCTTCGGCTTCACGGAGTTCGCGTTCCTTCACAGCGGCTTGTTCCTGCCGCCCATAAGTTTCAACTTGTTCGGTTGCGATCTGGCGTGAACGCAATTGCGTGAGGATGGATTCAATTTGAACATCATCGGCAGGTGAGGAGGGTGTGCCGATCAGCACTTCCTCGAGTTCAAGGTTGTAATGCTCGAATTTTAACTTCATCTCCTGACTCGCAATTTTCTGGATGTCGCTTCGTTCTTGCAATAACTGTATCAAGGTGCGCGTCTGACCGATGTTCTTGAAGTATGCCGCCACCATCGGGTCGAGTGTTTGTTCGACAAGCCGTTTGATATCGCCGAAGCGTTGAATGACGAGCGGCGCTTTTTTATAGTCAATGTGAACGACAACCGAGAGCGGCAGGGACGGTTCGAACGCATCCTTCGTGATGAGCGAGACTTCACTGAGGTTCTCGTCGAATTTATGCGAGCCGCTCTGGTTGCGGATCCATTTGAGGATGAAGTTGGTAGTCGGCACGGAAACAACTTTTCCCGCATACGTGTTGAACGCATACTTGCCAGGCAGAAGCGCTTCCTCCCACACACCGCGTTTGCCGCGCGCGACCAATTCGCCGTGGCGATATTCCTTACCGGAGAGGTCTTCGCCTGTCTCGCCGGTATAAGAGACAACTACACCGACGTTGCCCACTTCAATCACAGTCTTTTGGATCATCTCAACTGTGGCAAATAAACGGTTGACGTAATACGTGCCTTCAACCAAAACTTGCAACTGACGACCACGGAAGCCGCCCGCTTTCAGGAACTTGTCTGGGTCCTGGAATTTGTTGTGATAGGTTTCTGCATTCTTCGAGTCATCGCCGACAACGGGAGCAATGATCTCACCCTGCCCCAATGATGGACCATCATGGACAGTCGCGATACCGATCTTATCGTCCGTATCCTTGATGATGACAGGGAAGAATCCGCCGCGTTCCGCAATCACTTGTGCCATGCCCTGGATCACCTGCATATCTTCACGGCTGAGAGGCAATGAATAGACGCGTTCATCCGTTAGTACGATGAATTGCATCAGGTTGATGGCATACGTGCCTTCGCGCAGGATTTGGCGTTGCGGTCCGCGTTGCCCGCCGTTTTTCATAAAGACATCCACATCCTGAAAGTCGCTGATGCCTGCATTCGATGCGAGAGTCTGGGTTGCGTCGAGCAACTTTCCATCGCGGGCGAAGATATAACCTATCTTGCCTTGCGGGATGGTTACCAGCGGCGCCATCCGCACCACACATTGAATCGCCCACAGGTAATGCAAACCGCCGCGCAGTACCTTCGGCTGAAAGCCTGCTTCACCGTTCAGCGCGATGAATCCGCTCTTCACCGAGCCCCTTAAGCCAAATCGTTTTTCAACGATGCCGATGCGTGTGTTGGGGATAAATCTGATTCCTGCCAGCAGGAACAGAAGTACGATTCCTCCCAACACCCACCCAACCAATTCCATAACAGTCATTTTGACCTCCTTTGGTCATAGTACGGCTTACGATTTTATATGTGTTCTGGTTGCGTAAAGAATGATAGTTCGGCGCGTTCTAATACGGATTATATAAATCCCTTGGTAGTGGTTAAGTCGAAGTGATAATTCTTAACGCGAATTGCACAAATGGGACGAATGACGCGAAAAGCCCAGAAAAATTCGCGTTATTCGCTGAATTTGCGGCATTCGCGTTCAAAAAAGGCAATGCCATGAAAGTCTTTCTGGGTCTCGAAGTTGCCATCACTTGTCATTAGACCGCTACCAATCCCTTTTTAATTCTCCGCGATGACAATTACTTTATCTTCGGATGTAAAGACAACTTTTTCGGATTTTTTCGGATTCGTGTGAACACCATAAGATTTAGCCGAATCGCCCGCCTCTTTCTCAAGCCGGTAGCCGATCGCTGTTTCCCCGCACGTTCGCGCCGCCTCATCCTCACCCAACCTCTCAGCCAGTTGCCTGACCATAAAATTCTGTAAAACCACACTGCTCACAATAGTAGCCGACCAGCGCCTTGCGGGATTTCGACATGGGCTTCCCTGAGAACATTTTCGAGAGATCGGGGCTTGCATCATCATCGGGCGCAAAGACATACAAGTATTGATTCTTCGCCGAATACTCGTTGTATTTCATGATCCTGCCCTGCGTCATTGAGCCATTGCATTTTGGGCAAGTTTTTGAATCAGCCATTTCTACTTCCTGAGCATAAACGCGATTCTATTCGTCTTCGAGAAAAACACAACATGCTTTTCAAAATAAATTTGATTCGGAATTCGGGTTCAGATCTTACTCGATCAATGAGATATCAGACTAGTCTTGATGTAAGGTTATGTATAACATGAGTGGCGATACTTGGGATTAATGATTTAGAGCGCAATACTAAGAAACCAGTCCAAATGCCAAATATTAATATAGGAATTGCATATGATGGTGTAATGATCCCATCTAAGTGAACTAACCAAAACAAAAAGGCTTGTGTAACAACAATCTTTTTGATATCAATATTCCGCTCAAGCATAATGCCCCATAGTATGCTTCGAAATAGCATCTCTTCAAACATTACATCCCATAGCCTTAAACTCACAAAGACAATAATTTCGCCAGCGCTAAAATCCAAATAGTAATTAGGATATCGTAAAGATTCAGGAAGGAACAGTTTTAACAGAATTTCGGGTGCGACCCCTAAAATAGTAAACGAAAGAATTACTAAAAAAATTGACGTTTTGTAGGCTTCAGTCTTTGGGATATATAACACTTTTCTTACTAACAGAGCGCTTATTATTGCAATAATTCCGAAAAATGAAAACCCAAAAGATAAAAATAGAACAACGCTTGATAGTATGAGAGTATAAACAACATACTTATCAATGTTGAATTTGCTGAGATCATCTTTGTTTGCTAAAACAAAGATAGCAATTATTATCAACGAAGCTGTGAAGTAAAAATATTGATAATCTGGTGCAATATCTTCTCGCTGTGTTGCAGATATATATCCGGCAATCACTCTAATCAAAAAAAGGGCCCAAAAGGCCAAAAGAGTTATTCTTCTCTTGTTTGATGCCAGCCATGTTTCAATTGACATCATTCTTGCATTCTCTCCCACTCGCCCAACTTCACGTCCATCTCTTTTTGCACGCGTTCGTATTCTGTTCCAATCCTTCGGACTTCATCTGCCTTCACAAACGGACTCTCCAATTGTGTGCTTAGGTTCGCCAGTTTCGTTTCAAGTTCCGCGATGGTGTTTTCGAGTTCCTGTAATTGGGCGATGCGGCGGCGTTCGTCTTTTGTTATGGTGTTTTGGGCTTTACGAGAATTAGACGCTTCGCGTGGAGAATTAGACGCTTCGCGTGGAGAATTAGAGACTGGAGACTGCTGGGAGGCTCTACGTTCTTCCTCTTTCCTTCTTTCTTCTTTCATCTGAGAATATGTACCATTGAACATAGTCAAATGTGATTCATCTGGGTCAATCTCCCAGATTTGAGTCGCAAGCGCATCAATCAAATAACGGTCATGGCTGACCAGCAAGGTCGTTCCCTTGTAAGAATCCAAAACGGATTGCAAAACTTCCTGCGAAGTGATGTCGAGATGATTCGTCGGTTCATCCAGCAATAACAGGTTTGTATCTTGCAAGGCAAGTTTTGCCAATGCCAATCGTCCGCGTTCACCGCCGGAGAGCATGGATACCAGTTTGAACGCGTCATCGCCGGAGAAGAGATATTTGCCGAGATACTCGCGTCCCTGAAAGGGGAGCATGGATGATGCCGCCATGATTTCTTCGAGGACCGTTTTCTCGGGGTCGAGTCCCTCGTGGGCTTGGGCGAAATAGCCAACGTGTAGACTCGCTCCCAGAATCGCTTCACCAGCCAGCGGGGCGAGAGAGCCGAGCACTGTCTTCAAGAACGTTGATTTGCCCGCGCCGTTCGGTCCAATTAATGCCGCGCAGTCCTGACGTCGCAATTCGATATCGGGCGCAGAGAAAAGGATTTTTTCAGGGAGTCCATTTTCAGCGGGATAACCCACTTTTAAATTTTTCGTGCGAATGACCAGATCGCCGGAACGATTTGTTGAACGCAAATGCAAATGCAGATCGGGCGTGATGCGTTGCGGGGGTCGAAGCGAGCGCACGCGTCGTTCGGCTTCCTCCACGCTGAAAGGCGAAGTTGTGGCGCTCACGCCAAGTTCAGCCCAATTCGAGTTAAGCACGGCTTGCAACCCAACCTGCTCGATGGCTTGCATCACGCGCGTCAATCGTTTGAGTTTACCTTTGGCTTGCAGTGTGTTTTGCCCCGAAATATTTTTCTTGATGTATTCAACTTCCTTTAAAAGTTTTTCCTTTTCGCTTTCATACAGTTCAAAGCGATGGTTCCAGCGGATCTCACGCTCGTTTAAATAGATTGTGTAATTGCCGCGATAATATTCCGAGCCGCTGATCGCCATTTCGAGCAACGCATTACATGCGTGATCGAGAAAATATCGGTCATGCGAAACGATAACCGCCGCGCCTTCCCATTGCGTGAGATAACCTTCGAGCCATTCGACGGCTTTGATGTCGAGATGATTGGTTGGCTCATCGAGCAATAACACATCTGGATTCGACAAAAGCAGACGAGCAAGATGCGCACGCGTGCGTTGCCCGCCGGAAAGATGATCGAGCGACATATGGAAATCAGGTTCATCGAATCCCAAGCCTGTAAGCACTTGCTTGATCTTGATCGGATACATGTATCCGCCGCGCTCTTCAAACTCATGTTGCACGCTTCCATACCTGACCAAAGCCTGCTCCCGTTTCACGGAGTCTGACATTTCAGCCTCAAGTTTTTCCAGCTCCCCTGACATGCGGATGAGGTCCGCGAACGGCTCAAGACATACGTCCCATAACACACCTTTGAGTTCAAAGTCCGCTTCCTGTGAGAGATACCCAATGCGAAGATTCCTGGCGCGTGTGACTTGTCCCGAAGATGGTTCTTCCTGTCCGATGAGGATGCGTAACAGAGTCGTCTTGCCGATGCCATTGGGACCAACGAGTGCCAGCCGCGCACCCTTGGCGACGGTAAAAGTAACCCCGGCGAAGATATCTTCCGCGCCGAAGGATTTGGAGAGGGAACTTACAGTAATCAGTGACATAGTGAGCAGTGTCCAGTTTCAAATGCCCCCGAATTATAAAGCAACCCCCACCCAGCCTCCATAAATACGACGATGAATTTTTTAATGATTTGTATGGATTGGAGGCACAGTAGACATACGTTCAATTGTCAGATTTGGGTGATGAGTTCATTGCTCCATCGAGCAAAACAACTCGCGCACCTGTGCGTCCATTTCGAATGAGAGAGGGTAGCCTATCTCATCCATGCCCGACATGATTTGGCAGGCTTGATGCTCGTAGTAACTTTCCGTGTTAATACGTTTTGACAGGTCTTTTACTTCCTTCTGATTACCGAGAAATGCATAAGCCTGTAAAAATGGAATCCATTCGATTTGATCGTTCGGGTGTAGACCCATTTTCTGTGCTTCATTTCCTAATTGGGCAATCTCCTCCCAATCACCGGCTTGGCGCGCTAAATCCGCTTTTTGGAAGTAATAACACCAGTTATGTTCAGGCTCAGGTCCAAATATGATTTCTGACGGAACATGCGAATCTTGATTTATCAGTACATTGGCGATATTGGAATATGAAGCAACCATCATGACTCCATAATCTTCATAGAGTGATCGTTCCGGAATCCGCCCATCTATAACGTGCACGCAATAGGCCGTACTAGATCGGCTCATGACAAGTATGTTTTTATAATCTTGAATCGAAATTGTGCCTCTACCCGGGTTCTCATCTTCCTTGCTTTGTCCGATTATTTTTGCAACGTTATCGTTACTCAATATGATCGCGGAAAGGGAAAGTTCGACGGGTCTTTCGGTGTGCTTTTCAGGGTAGTAAATAATATTTGCAGGTCCCCAGACTACGTAATCTTCGGGAATCCCGCTCCCCGCATAACGAGCGACTAATGTTGTTCCCTCTTTGATTTGTGGAACTCTCCAACTGACTTGCCACCAAAAATTCCGCACAGAATCGGATTGATTAACCGCCTGAATTACATTGGCATGATGTGTAAGCGCAGAGATAACGATCAAGATATATGCAATCCCCAGCCGCATTCGTGGAGAGTCCATGTAATGCAAGATACCTGTAAGAACCAGAACCCCGCCAAGAGAGCCTGGGAGGGCATACCGCGAATATTCTGCAAAGTCAACATGTCGGTTCGCAGCGATCACAGGCAATATGCTGGCTAAGACCGTGAGGAGTCCAATCCATAAGGCTTCGGCCCGCCAATTGTCCTCGCTCTTATTTTCAGACCCAATTGAATTCCTGGAATTTGCAAAACTCACTATCAGCAAGATTAATGTTGAGATTGCAATTCCAATAAGCATATCCCGCAGACGAAGTTGAAAACCGATTTCATAAAGAGGAACTCCCCACGCAAGGAAAATAACATTGAGCATATCCTGCAAGATATAAACTCCCCATCGAAACCCGGTCAAAAACGGTGAGCCGAATAATTCACCGAATTGGAATCCCACATCCGTTGCCCGGCGTTCGTTCTGAAAAATGAATATTCGCCAAAACAAGAAGCCTGCTGGAATAATAAAATAAAGGAGTGATTCTTTGAATGTCTTTTTTGCTTTTTGAATTACCCCCCCCCGTGAGTTTTGCGATAAGACAATAAAAAAACAGCAGTATCTGAAGATTTCAAGCCCAATCGAATATTCTACCAACCCGAGATATGCCCAGCCCAGCAATATGGAAAATAGTGCAGTGCCATATCGAAGTACAGAGTCCTTTAGAAAGATTGCTCTCAATGATAAGGCAACGGAAAAAATTGCAAAGCATAAACTGACAATGTGTGATTGAAAGTCAATTGCATTGACTTGTGAAAGATAGCCAGGGTAAAGCATGAAAAGGATTGCCATAAAAAGCGTTGCCATTTGTTTTGATGGCCAAACCATCCGTACGACCCACAAGAATCCAAAGGCGCTTAGAAGTCGAAAAATGTAAGCGCTAAAGTTGTAATAGAATGGATTGTCGCCGAAAAATCGGTAAAGGAGCGTCATCAACTCTCCACGTGCGGGCCGGTCAACTGAAAAAATATCCCTGAAGATCTCTGGTCCCTGCGTATGGGCGGAATACATTAAATACCAGTCGTCTTTGTAATATCCCAACTGACGAATATTCGGCAGATAAACGAGCGCGGAAATCAATAGAAGGATAAAAAATTCAAAATACCTACTCGCTACAAATCTGTTGATCATATTTGAGATTCCTTCCAGGGGCTTTATAGTGGGATTAGTAAACTTGGTTGAAAACTTCCCTATGGCAGTATAACCGAGATTCAAACTAGGTTCGTCGTATTCGGTGGAGTCCCAATTACCTTGTTTATTTTTATCTACGTGAGTATAGCTTCGTCTGGGAATCGTCTGCCTGATATTCGGACTTCCATGCCTTCCACTGCGATTCCATAACGTAGACAGGTGAGCGGATGAGACCTATGCCCAGGCTTCGGTTTGACAAATTATATATCATGCCCGAAGCAGGCTTGACACTTTATTGTTTACAAGTATACTGAAATTGCCGACCTTTGCACATCATTACCCGTAAGCGTCTCAACGATTTCGCAGAAAAATACCCCGACGCCAAATCCGCTTTACAGCATTGGTACAAACAGGCAAAAGGCAAAGATTTCAATTCTTTTGTAGAATTGAGAAAGCCTTTCCCAAATGCAGGTCAGGTTGGCAAATTAACGGTTTTCAATATCGGCGGCAATAAGTTTCGCATGATTGCCGCCATCCATTACAACCGGCGAAAAGTGTATATTCGGGCTGTTTTGACTCATCGTGAATACGATGATGGCAAATGGAAGGAGTAAGAATGTTAGACGCAAAAATTGAACAAGCAGTAACCGCATGGACGACTGTTTCCGAAATCCTGTATCTTCCCCATACCGAAAAGGAATACCAGGAGGCTGTCCGCTTGCTGGATAACCTGATCGATTCCGTTGGCGAAGATGAAAATCACCCACTTGCTTCTCTCATGGAAATTCTGGGGATACTAATCGAGAAATATGAAGATGAGCATGTGCCGGAAATAACTGAAATCTAAAAACGAAGTCCCTGATGTTTCTCAGGGACTTTTTGATCCATACTCAGGCGTCGAGCGACGCTAAATGCTTGTGGTAAGCGGCGGTCAAATTCCGTTCAATGTCGGTGTGCAAGGGGGTTTGTTTGTATGGATTTTTCTCAGCCTCTTTGAAAATAAATTTGGCGCAAGTCTCGCATAGGAAATATCCAATCAACACACCGCGCTCGCGATAGATAAAAGCATTGATCGCCAGCGCATCCTTGCCTTTGATTTTCACCACACCGATCGGGCGTGCCATACACCCTGGACACAAGTCGCCGTCATAGAACCAGAACGATTTGACGGCATCTCCGAATTGCGCCTTCGCCTGCGTGAACAGCAGGTTGAGGACTTTGTCAGCCTCCGCTTTGGAATCGCCGGATGAGTTGTTGTATCGTTTGGATTTCATGGGTAAGTCACTTATAAATAGAAAGGGGAGAGGTACAATGGTTCAGACAGGTTGTTTTCCCGCCTATTCTAACCTGTAGAAAACAAAATGAGCGGACGAATCGTCCGCTCATCACTGTTTACTGAAAACCGATTACTGATAACTGGCTTCTTACGTATACGCCATCTGCTCAACGCGTTGCTTCTTCACTTGTTGTTTCTTCATTCTTGTGGCGAGCGTGTTGTCGCGTCGCTTTTGTGCGGCGCGGATGATCAACTTCAAGAACTTGTGATGGTTGTAAACGGGGTCATTGATCAATGAGAAATCTGCCGACCCGGGTTCATGGGGCGCGTAGAAAATTCCGCAGTTCGGGTTGATCTCGAGCATGTGGATTGTCCCATCGCTATCCATGCGGTAGTCACAGCGCGCGTACCCGTTGCCGTTCATGGATTTGAACAAGCGTGTTGTCTGCTCGCGCAAAACCTTTTCCATGCGTTTATCTTTCACAGGCGCAACGGACATCTTTTCGTAATCAACCCATTTCATATCGTAATGCTTGAACGATTCACCATCCGGGAAGATGAATTCAACCGGCTTGAATGAAATGGGGTTTTTCGGGTCATCGGGATTTTCTGCGACGAGGCAAGTGAACTCGCGTCCTTCAATGAACTCTTCGAGAAGCGCGCGCCCGAACAATTCGATCTCACGTTCGGTCTGCGCTTTGAGTTGCTCCACGTTCTCACAGCGCGAGTCGCGCGTGATGCCGACGCTGGCGTATCCGTGCGGTGGTTTGACGAGAACCGGGAAGCGCAATCGTTTGGCAACGCGTTCTACATCTTCCACGCGGTCCACCATCACCCAATTCGGCGCAGGGACGTTTGCCTTCTTGGCATACGATTTCATTTCCTGACGTGACGGGTCGAAGAATTTTGAATCCGCGCCGGTGAACGCAACACCCAATTTTTCCATGATCTGCACGAGACCGATTCCCGATAACGCGTCATCGGGTGTGCCATCGCACAGGTTAAAGAACACATCCACGCCTTCGTTCATCAGTTCGCGGATCTGTCTTTCAACATATTTTGGATTCACCTGATGATGTTTCCATTTGAATCCATTCATGTGCGGTGATGGATCGTATGGTTTATCGTTCGGGTCATCCGGTATGCTTGATAATACACAGAGATACATGTCGAGTCCTTTTCTTTCGTTTCAATCAATCAAGATGATTTATCTTTACTGTGTTGCGTGATCTTGATTGCGTTGCATGTTTTTACTAAAAAGCCACTTGTTTATTATTGATTCAATAATTCTATTCATTGAACCGAGTAATAACATCATGCAACTGTATAAATTGTATCTATTAATTGATATATGTAAAGGTTTTTTGATGATGAAATACTTAAAAATTTGCAGGTGTTCTGGTAATGCATTCATGAATTATTTTGTTATATGTTTAATTCGTTATTCGTTGATGATTGAATCGGAAGTATTTCATTGTTCTCTTCAATCGAATCAAACACAGTCACTAATTTTTTTATCGAATCGCGGATTGATTACAACGAATGTTTGCAATGGCGTGTAGGATCATCCCACCTTCTTTGACATCAAAATATCGGGCTTCCCGACCCCATTCGCATCCGGCATAACCCCTGTAATGACATATCCCATCTTTTGATAGAACTCAAACGGATGGTTCTTCAAGTTTTTAATATTCTTTACCTTATCCCCAAGATCTTCATACAAATCAACGCTTGAAAGTGATGTCATATTATCTTCGTCGTCTGAGCCGAGTGTGATTGTGAGTCCGCCGCGCAAACGGACCTGCTCTTCAAAGTCTTCAACGAGTGTACGACCAACTCCATGACCCTGCATATTCGGCTGAACCGCAAGCGGATGTAATTCCCACACGTGACCGTCGTATTGCGGGATTCCGCCGATCATCCCCAATAAATTCCCCTGTTCATCCACTGCAACTCTGCAAATTCTTTCTGTTTCAAGCATCTCATGTACTTCCTCCAACCCTTCTTCAAACGTGGGCCACGCCTTATGCCAATGTTCACGGAAGGCATCCACCAGCAATTGCGCGGCTTGTTAAATAAGATGTTCGTTATCGGGTTGCAGGGCTATGATATTCATTCGATTTGTCTTACTCCCAAAACTGCGGAAGATATTCACGATACGAAGTTAGATAGTCATCTAAAATTTTCTTTGCAGTACTTATGTCTGTTATCACCGGGTCAAGCAATAGACATTGCAACGCCTTCTCGCGATTCCCTTCCACTGCCGCATCCACGCATAATTGTGCAACAGTTATTTCTCTTCTGCATAGTTCTGCAATCGGTTCGGGTAGCGCGCCCATGTGCGTGGGCTGAATCCCTGCGCCGTTGACAATGACGGGAGTCTCCACTATCGCGCCTGTTGGCAAGTTGCCAACTTGCCCGACGTTGGGAAGATTCGCGGCGAGGTGATAGTGCGTGGCCCCGCCTGCGATGTTCTCGATTATTTCGAGTGCGCCTTCGCTGTCGGTATTTAGCAAGCCTTCGGTGGTCATATTCCCATTTGCCATTTCATTCAAGCGATGCAATCCAAAGTCGCGGACGTTTGCGAAAAGCTCCCAATCGTAAAGCCTGATGTTGTATTTGTCCCAGGGCTTTGTTTGTGAGTAGCTCATCCAGGGCAGGTACTCGCATAAGTGTGTATCACCGGGAACGGGGAACAAACCGAAGGCTGAGAAAACGTCCCTCGTGAGCGGTTCAAATTTCGGGTCCAATTCAAAGAAGCGTTTTCTAAAGAGCGGATAAAGGTCCTCGCCGGTGCGCCGGTCATAGATGGACAGAATCCACGTGAAGTGATTCAATCCTGCCGCGCGAATATCAATCAGCGGCACGATCTGTTCGCGCACTCGTTGTTGCAATGGATGTTGATCCACCGCTGCGTGCATACCCGTGAGTCCATCCGGCACTTCGATGCCCAGATCGCTTGCGAGCGCGACGCCTACCATGCCATAGCCCGCATAAATTTGATGACACAGACCAACGGCTTTGATCTTGCTATGACGATTGACTGCGTCGCAAATGCGGATCATCGGATTGGTGAAATTAACATACCACGCATTCGGGCAAGCCTGTTCCATGTCGCGCGCGATCTGCATGATGGGACCGATGTTGCGCGCCGCATGTGCGAAGCCGCCGGGTCCGCCATTTTCAGCATAGGGTTGCCGTACGCCATACTTGATCGGAATCTCGAAATCTTGTTTCCACAAATTTTCGCGCGCGCCCACTTCAATCGCGTTGACAACGAAATTGCTGTCGGATAACGCATCCTGATGATTCGTATGCGCCTGGATATTAAATTCCGCATCCCACTCACGATTAAGCCTGTTCGCCAGACGATGGACGATATCCAGGCTGTCAGGGTTTCTGTCCACCAGCGCGAGCGTGGAGCCTTTGAGTTTCTTTGAGCGTATGATGGCAGACAAGGTGTTCTCGCCAAAGGATGCCGAGCCTGCGCCGATGACTGTTATTTTTGTGGGAAGGGTCATATTGATACTCCGATGAGATGTAGCGCGACATTTATGTCGCTATTCAGCAAATGGCGACATAAATGTCGCATTACGAATAATACCGCGTAGAATGAATAATAACCATTATAATTCGCGCATTCCAAATTAGTTTCTCAATACGTAGGAAAACCATTGGGTTCCACCTTTCATTCTTTTCCCCCTGCTGAACAAAACTTTGCCGATGCCGTTCGACGGGCTGACATCTTGCAACGCGTCATCGCCTCGATCAGCAGTGGACTGGCGTTGGAACCGCTCCTCTCCAACATTCTGGATAGCGCGGTGACTCTCATTCAGGCTACTCATGGCACAATTGGCTTGGTTATCGAACGAGGCGATGAATCAGTGGTGCGGACGGTGGCCATCTATAATATGCCGCCTGAGGAACTGGGCGCGGAGATGGCTCCAAATGTTGGGCTGGCTGGGCATGTGTTGCGCGAAGGGAAGACCCTGCGCCTCGATCGGTACGGTGATCTCGACCAACCGACATTACCCGAGCTTGTCAATCATTCTGTCGTTGGCGTGCCGATCCGTTGGGGAAACAGGATGATCGGTTTCTTTGGGATTGGAAATGAATCGCCGAATCGTTTTAGCGAGCGCGATGCAGAAACACTTGAAATTTTTGCCCAATATGCGGCGATTGCCATCAACAACGCAAATTTATTCGAAGCCAGCCAGCACGCACTCGATGAAATGCGCCTGTTGTATGAGATCAGCCAGCGCATTGGGTTATCTGCCGACGTGGATGAAGTGATTGACGCCTATCTCGATCAGGTTGCCGCGGTAGGACAATATATTTGCAGCATTATCCTGTACGAATTTGGTGCAAATAGTCAGCGCACTGCCGTCATGGTGAAGGGTCGTTGGACTCCTGAAACCGGATCGCAACGGATCGAGGAACGATTGCCATATTCGAAGGATGATCTTGATCCAATCCTCGATGAGGGACAGACGATTACGATTGTTGATGTTCGGAGTGATCCACGCGTTCCTGTCTCCTTGCGTGAAATACAAGAGGAGTCAGGCAGGTTGGCTTTGGCAATGATTCCATTGATGGTACGGAGTCAGCGCATTGGTTTGGTGGTGTTGAGTTACCCCGGTGTTCATAAATGGAATGAAGACAGTTTGAGACCGTATCGTGCAACCGCCGCACAGTTAGCCATTGCCATTGACCATCGCACACAACAAACCCTGCTGGGTGAACGAGGTCAGCAACTGGCAGTTTTGCAGGAACGTCAGCGGCTGGCGCGCGAACTGCATGATTCGGTGACGCAGTTAATTTTCAGCACCACGTTGATCGCGCAATCCGTTTCCCCGGCATGGCGGCGCGATCCGCATGAAGGGGAGCGCAGAGTGGAACGCCTGCTGGAGTTGAGTCAAATGGCATTGCGCGAGATGCGTTCCTTGTTATTCGAACTGAAACCGAGCAATGAAATTCAAAATCAAACCGTCCCATCCACGTTGACTGGTTCGGAACGAATACATCATTATGGGTTGTTGCGCGCATTACGACTGCTCGCGGAAGATTTTTCTCACGAAGGGTTCAAAGTGAAGATTGATGTGGATGAGGCTGGGTCAAAATATTTCGGAGCAGAGTCTGGCCAAAAGTCCGGTGAAGAAGCGATGCTTGAGGAGGGCGTGTATCGCATCATCCAGGAAGCCCTGAATAATGCAATTAAACATTCGCGCGCGCGTTTTGTCAATATCCAAATAAAAAGCGATACGGCGGACGTATTTCGATTCACAGTCCGTGACGATGGAATCGGATTCGCTCCCAAATCTGTAGAGGCAGGCGATGTGCTGCGAGGGACCGGGCTTGGAATGAAAACCATGCGCGAACGCGCCGAAGCCATAGGTGGAAGTTTGCGCATCCTTTCGGTGCCTGGGCAGGGTACTGTGATCGAAGTCGTTGTTCCCCTCAAGGAGACTCGTGTATGAAACCCATCCGTGTATTAATCGTTGACGATCATGAAATTGTCCGTGAAGGATTGCAGATTTTATTAAACGAAGAATCTGATTTCGAAGTTGTCGGCATGGCTGGTGAAAGCGATGCGGCTGTGGCTTTGGTACAGCAACACAAACCCGATGTGGTATTGATGGACCTGGTGATGCCCGGGCTGGATGGAATCGAAACCACGCGGCGTGTGATTTCCGTCAGCCCGTCTACGCGCGTGCTTGTGTTGACGACATTTGCTGATGACCAGCATGTGCGGGATGCGATCCAGGCGGGGGCAATCGGTTATCTGCTCAAGGATGTGCTCAAGGCTGACTTGTTGAATGCGATCCGTTCCGCCGCGGCAGGCAAGCCCGCGTTGTACCCGGAGGCGCAACAATTTCTGATGCGGCAGATCACGGGCAATGATGTTTTGCCTCATGCCAGCCTGACATCACGCGAGTTCAACATCCTGCGTCTGATCGCAAAGGGGAACAGCAATAAGGAGATCGCGCTGGCTTTACATTTAACAGAGGGGACGGTGAAGGGATATGTGAGCACGATCTTCGACAAACTGAACGTGGCAGATCGCACGCAAGCCGCTTTGTACGCCGTGAAGCATGGGTTGGTGAAGCAGAAATAAGGTCATCCACAGATTTAGCAGATAACGCAGATTTTATTTTTAATCTGTGAAATCAGAGTAATCTGCGGATGGGTTCCTAACTTTCGTCATTCCTCCGCCTAACTTTGGTCAGTCTCATAGACTGACCATTTTCTTTTTGTTTCCTTTCCACGGGCGGTTTGATTTCGAGAGATTTTCATCTATGATTGGAATCGAATAAAAGCGAATCGTGCGCCTGGCAATGGCGCGTTGATTGTTTTGTGTTCAATGTGATGCAGGACAATCATTTTTAGAGGAGAAGAACCTATGCCATCGAAACAGTTCAATTCATTTTTCAGAGTTGTCATAGTGGGAATGCTCGCCTTTTTGAGCGCGTGCGGCGGCGGGGCGCAACCGACCTCCGATGCGCCGCCGGACGGAGCCACACCAGCAGGCGGGGCGACGATTGCGAAGAACGCCAGTTATTCGAGCCCTATTGCCATCAGCGATGATGACTCGTTGCTGGTTGTCGCGAACACATTGAATGGCACCGTCTCGCTGATCAATGTGGCTGGCGATGCCAATGCAAAGCTGACAGAGATTCAAGTCGGTGAGGAGCCGCGCTCTGTGGTCATCACACCGAACAAGGCATTTGCGTATGTGACTAATCAAGCCAGCGGCACAGTGTCGGTGGTTGATCTTGGTACACAAGCGAAGGTAGCGGATATTCCTGTTGGCGGCGAGCCGTATGGCATTGCGTTCACTCCTGATGCCTCCCGCGCCTATGTGGCAAATTCTGCTTCGAATACTGTTTCCATTATTGAAACCGCGACCAACTCTGTAATAGGTACCATTTCCATCCCCGGCGTTCAACCGCGTGGTGTGGCGATTACCAACAACAACGGCGGTACGGGGCAACAGTTTGTTTATGTAACCCAATTTCTTTCACAGCCCACCGCTTCCGGCGGACCTGGTTTGGATCAAGGGAGTGAAGGAAAAGTCTTTGTCATTTCCACAACAGATGATTCGCAGATTCAAGGCGTGATCACACTCGCCGCGCACGATACCGGCTTTGCGGCGGATCGCACCGCGTTTGGCGGCACAGCCACAGATCCCACCTTTGCA
>Ga0247727_10002669_pt1 | contig 40414 bp, 31 predicted proteins | sample WisWelCaveWW1625_FD_202498 | JGI IMG/M metagenome (GOLD analysis project Ga0247727, IMG submission 202498) | Biofilm microbial communities from Wishing Well Cave, Virginia, United States - WW16-25 | ecosystem: Environmental > Aquatic > Deep subsurface > Groundwater > Cave microbial mat | place... | reverse complement strand
TGGAAATAGGGCGCGTCCTTGATCAGCCCTTTGAATTGCTCGGCGGGCTGGCGCGTTGTTTCGTCTGAATCCGGGAAGGCGATCAGGTAGCAAACTTCCATCGCTTAAGTGTAGCACGGAATATTTTCCCGACTCGATTTCAATTGAAAATAAAAGAGAAACGGGAGAAGCCGTTCCTCTTTTATACTAAACACGGGTATAGATTGCGCTTTTAATCAGCCACAGAGCGCACAGAGAAAAATGAGTTTTTAAGGGTTTTTCTCAAAGGTCTCTGCGTTCTCTCCCGAAGGACACACCGTACTTGCGCTCGGTGCAAGTGTCGGGACGATGTGTGGCAAAAAATGGACAAAGCAAAACCGCAATTTGTGACCTTGCAAAGTATAGCATACGCCCGGGTTTTTACTTTTCCCAGCCCGGTTTGACGCCCGTCATATCAAACGTTTCCTGTTCGGCATTGTAGCGCATGAGCGGTTGCAGGGTGTAGCGTCCGTTCTCCAATCCTTTCAACTCGACCATTTGCACGATTTTGCGGTGACCGTTGGGCAGGCGTTCCTGATAGAGGATGAGACCCAACGCCGAAACGACGGTCTGTCGAATCTCATCCAAGCCTAACCCCAGGTTTGCCGTCAGACACATGGCTTCGAGACGCGCGAGGGCGTTTTCAGCGCCGGTGGCGTGCATGGTGGATATCGCGCAATGACCGTTCCCCATGAGTTGCAGCGCGCGCAAGGCTTCGGAACCGTGTAACTCGCCGATGACCAGCCAGTCGGGTCGCATTTTGGATCCGGCTGTCAGCAGATCGTTCATCGGGGTCGCGATGGATCCATCCGCCTCGAGGAAGATGGCGCGCGGATGATCGAATTGCAGTTCATGCGCCTGCTCCACAACCACCACGCGTTCGTCGGATGGGATCAGTTCCACAATCCGGTTTGCGATGGTCGTTTTTCCGCTTGACGTTCCGCCCGCGATGAGAATACTGACGCGGGCATTGAGCGCGCTTTGGATCAGGTTGCGCCCTTCAGTTGAGACGGCATTGTATTCAAGCAACATTTCCCAGGTGATCGGGAGTTTCATCCACTTGCGGAAGGCGACGCTGTGACCGTTGATCGAAGTGGGTGAGAGAATCGCCATCATACGGCTGTTATCGCCCAGGCGCACATCGTAGATGGTTTTATCCTCCTCGAATGGCGCGCCTGCCATCTTGAGCGTTTCCTTGATGACGGCTTTCACCTCATCGTCCGAGTTGAAGCGTAAACCCGCGTCTTCGATCTTGCCGCGCTTCTCGACGGTGATTCGTTCCGTGCCGTCAATCATGATCTCCGTGATTTCGGGGTCGTCCAATAACGGCATAATCAGGTTGAATGGGTTTTGTTTAGTTTTTGCGGACATCATAAATTCCTTTCTGAATGTTTTCCATCTTACAGAAAACTCTTCATTCCCGCATCGGCTGTTACCACAGGTGTTCCGTGTGTCATTGCGAGGAGGGCGCTCTTCCCGACGAAGCAATCCCCACTCATTGGGAGACTGCTTCGCCTAAGAGCGGCTCGCAGCGACATCAATCCATCCGCTCCTCAATGCCAGCGCGACCGCCTCCGTTCGCGAGTTGGTCGTCGTCTTGTTGAAAATGGAATTGATGTGGAATTGAACCGTCCGTTCGCTGATGCCGAGGCGATAGGCGATTTCCTTGTTGGTTAATCCATCCGCGGCGAGAGTCAAAACCTCATGCTCGCGCGGCGAGAAGGGATGATCGGATGTTCCCTGCGGTTCGAAAGCGTCCGCAAGACTGCGCGCTTCGCTTTGCGCCTGTCGCGCCAGACGCATCAACGCCGCGACCGCCGCGCGCGCGGCATAATTGTTGGATGGCAGGGCGCGTTCATAAGCCTGCGCCTGTTCCACCAGCAGGGCGAGCGCGTTCTGCAAACCGGCGAGGGGTTCGTTTGAGTCGGGCATTGAATCCATTGTACAACGTCTGAGGCGAAATTCCACCTGTTAATTCCCACAGGGACATGGGTTGGCTTTATACTTGCCATGTCATTGCGAGCCTTCGAGAAGCAATCTCCTGGCACAAGTGAGGATTGCTTCGGGCTACATCTGCGCTTGCGTGTTGGCGCAAGTGTCGCTCTCGCAATGACGGACAAAGGTGAAAAATGACTATCAACGATCAATACAACAAATGGAAAGAAACCGCGCTCAGGAAATCATTGGATAAATTCAAGGAGCGGAGGGAACGCTTCGAGACGACCGCCGGGATTGAAGTGCCTCGCCTCGGACTCCCGTTTGAGCCTGATCCTGCTTCGGATGATTCTTCCTACGCTGACAAACTCGGCTTCCCCGGCGAGTATCCCTACACGCGCGGAGTCCAGCCGACGATGTATCGTTCGCGCCTGTGGACGATGCGTCAGTATGCGGGCTTCTCCACAGCGGAGGAGTCAAATAAGCGTTATCGTTATTTATTACAGCATGGACAGACTGGCTTGAGCGTCGCGTTCGATCTGCCGACGCAGATCGGCTACGACGCGGACGACTCCATCGCGCACGGCGAAGTAGGGAAGGTGGGCGTTTCGATTTCTTCCATGCATGACATGGAAATGTTGTTCAGGGATATTCCGCTTGACAAGGTTTCGACTTCGATGACCATCAACGCGCCTGCAGGCATTCTATTGGCGATGTACATCGCCGTGGCGAAACGTCAGGGCGTGGATATGCGTCAACTGCGCGGTACGATTCAAAATGACATCCTCAAGGAATATGTGGCGCGCGGCACGTACATCTTCCCGCCCGCGCCTTCCATGCGGCTCATCACAGACATCTTTTCTTTTTGCGCGAAAGATGTTCCAAACTGGAACACGATCTCGATCTCAGGCTATCACATCCGCGAAGCCGGTTCGACCTCCGTGCAGGAAGTGGCGTTCACGCTCGCGAATGGAATCGCCTATGTGGAAGCGGCACTCGCGGCTGGCTTAAACATTGATGAGTTTGCAGGTCAACTCTCATTCTTCTTCAACGCGCACAATAACTTCTTGGAAGAGGTCGCGAAATTCCGCGCTGCGCGCAGGGTTTGGGCAAAGATCATGCGCGAACGTTTCAAGGCGCAGAAGCCGTCGTCGTGGCAGTTACGTTTCCACACCCAGACCGCCGGTTCGACCCTCACCGCGCAGCAACCGGAGAACAACGTCGTGCGCGTGACCATCCAGGCTCTGTCCGCTGTCCTCGGCGGGACACAATCCCTGCACACCAACAGCATGGATGAAGCGTTATGGCTTCCCACAGAAAAGGCTGTGCGCGTCGCGCTTCGCACGCAACAGATCATCGCCTACGAATCCGGCGTCGCTGATTCGGTTGATCCGCTGGCTGGTTCATATTTGATCGAATATCTCACCGACGAGATCGAAAAAGGCGCGCAGGAATATATCGCCAAAATTGACGACATGGGCGGCGCGTTGCAGTCCATTGAAAAAGGCTTCATGCAAAACGAGATCCAAAACGCCGCCTATGCCGCGCAACAGGCAATCGAACGCGGCGAGCAGATCGTGGTGGGAGTCAATCAATTTCAGGTTGAAGAAGAGATGACGCTCGAACGTTTGAAGGTTGACCCCGCGATTGAAATGGCGGCGCGCGAACGATTGAAGAAGTTGCGAGAGACTAGAGACCAGAGACTGGTGGAGGAATTGCTTGGTAAATTGAAGGTCGCCGCAAGCGGCGCTGAAAATCTGATGCCGCTATTTATCGAGTGTGTGGAGAACGACATCACGCTCGGCGAAATTTGCAACACGCTAAGAGGCGTGTGGGGCGAGTATGTGGCGGAGGGGTTTTAGATTTCATCGGCTATAATCTTCTCAATGATTTTCTGTTTGTTGGATAATTGCATTGATGAATAAACAAGTCGTCTCCAAAAAGCGTGTCGCCGACCATGGCGAAGTATTCACCAGCCAGCGGGAAGTGAATGCCATGCTCAATTTGGTGAAACAGGAAACTGAGCGAATCGATTCGCGTTTCCTTGAGCCTGCGTGCGGCACGGGGAATTTTTTGACGGAGATTTTGAACCGAAAATTACAAGTGGTTCAATCTCGCTACCGTCGAAGCCAGTTTGAATACGAAAAGTACCTTGTTGTTGCGGTTTCTTCGATATATGGCGTTGATATTTTGGAGGATAATGTCATTGAATGCCGTAAGCGATTATTCGAGATGGTCAATCAAAAATATACCTCATTGTTCAAACAAAAAGCCAGAGATGAAGTTCGGAAGGCTGTTAAGTTCATCCTTAACCGAAATATCATTCACGGCGACGCGTTGACTTTGAAAACAGTGGGCGAGAACCCTCCCCCGATTACGTTTTCGGAATGGTCGTTTCATGGAAGCATGGTCAAACGGCGTGACTTCACCTTTTCAAGTTTATTGCCCGAGAAACAATCAAAACAACCTGATTTGTTTTCAAAGCCAGGCTTGGTTTCTGATTTGGGGGAGGAAGTATTCATCCCGACAGAAATACGTAGTTACCCGTCCATCCATTTTCTAAAGGTTGGGAAAGAGCATGATTGAAAACTACAACCCCGATGTATTAACCTGCCTTGCCAATTTGAGCAACGATGAAGTCTTTACGCCCCCTCAACTGGTAAACGACATGCTGGATTTACTGCCAAAAGAAATCTGGCTAGATAAAAACGCTACCTTTCTTGACCCTGCCTGCAAAACGGGCATTTTCCTGCGTGAGATCGCCAAGCGTTTGATGAAAGGTTTGGAAAAGAAAATTCCAGACAGGCAAAAGAGAATCAATCATATTTTCAAAAACCAACTCTTTGGCATTGCCATTACCGAAATGACCGCCTTGCTTTCCCGTAGAAGTATATATTGTTCCAAAAAAGCAAACGGCAAATATTCCATTTGCGAAGATTTTGACACGCCAGAAGGCAACATTCTGTTCAAGCGGGTGATTCACATTTGGGAAGGTGACCACTGCAAGTTTTGCAGGGCGAATATCAATGAATACGACAGAGATGAAGCACTTGAAACCCACGCATATCAATTTATTCATGTTGATAACCCTGAGGAGATTTTCAAAATGAAATTCGATGTGATTGTTGGCAATCCGCCCTACCAATTAAGCGATGCTGGCGCTCAGGCAAGTGCTTCACCTATTTATCACTTATTTGTACAACAAGCAAAGAAACTGAATCCACGATATTTATCTATGATTATTCCTTCTCGCTGGTTTAGCGGAGGCAAGGGATTAGATGAATTTAGAGCAGAAATGCTAAGTGATGCAAGAATTAGAAAGATGATTGATTACCCTATATCGTCCGACTGCTTTCCTGGAGTTGAAGTTAAAGGCGGGGTTTGTTATTTTCTATGGGATAGAGATAATAAAGGTTTATGTGAAGTAAAAACCATTAGAGGGGAAAACTCTTCTATCTTAGAAAGACCGTTGCTAGAAAAGGGCTTTGACTCATTTATTAGATACAACGAGTCAATTCCTATAATAAAAAAGATTGTGTCTTTTAACGAACCGACATTTGATCGGTACGTCAGTTCAAGGAGACCGTTTGGTTTCACTACAGACTTCAGGGAATTCAAGGCTAAACCAGACAAAAATAGCGTAAAAATTTATTACAACAAAGGCGTCGGTTATATCAGAAGTTCAGAGGTGGTAGTAAACATTGATTGGCTTTACAAATATAAGCTTTATATAACCAAAGCCTATGGTGCAGGAGAAGATTTTCCTCATCAGATATTAAACAAACCCTTGATTGGAGAACCAAAAAGCTGCTGTACAGAAACTTATTTGGTTATAGGACCGTTTTCTACTAAGAAGGAAGCTCTTAGCGTTAGAGAATATATTAGCACAAAGTTTTTTAGATTTTTAGTTTTGCTACAAAAAAACACACAAGATGCAACCAAAAAAGTATACTCATTTGTGCCAGTCCAAAATTTTGAAGAGTCTTGGACAGATGAAAAGCTCTATAAAAAATACAAATTAACCAAGGACGAAATTGCCTTTATCGAGTCAATGGTTCGTCCTATGGAGTTGGACAATGAATAAAGACTTCTTCCCGCCGCGTCCCGAAGCGCGCCTCTTGTCATTTCGAAGGAGCCTTGCCTCGAACGAACGTGAGAGGGCATGCGACTGAGAAATCTTCCTGCCCGCAGTAAAAGATTTCTCGCTATCGCTCGAAATGACAAATGGATAAGTCTCGAAATAACAAAACAGGAAGCCCTATGAGAGACTACAACTTCTACGTTTACATCCTCACCAACTGGAATGACCAGGTCATGTACATTGGCATGACCAATAACCTGGAGCGCAGATTGTATGAACACAAAAACAAATTGGTGGATGGCTTTACCAAAAAATACAACGTGAACAAACTTGTTTACTATGAGCATGGCAACGATGTGCACGCCGCGATTGCAAGAGAAAAAGAAATCAAAAAATGGCGTCGGGAGAAAAAGAATAATCTGGTGACGACCATGAACCCCGAATGGAAAGATTTGAGTTTGGAATGGGAAGCGCCGAAGATTTCTCCCGATGGTCGAAATGACAATCCCGATACTTCTGTCATTTCGAAGGAGCGGAGCGACTGAGAAACCTTTGACCCGTGACCAAGGTTTCTCACCGCCTATCGGCGGTTCGAAATGACAGAAAAAGGAAAAGAAAACAATGGCTAAAGACTTCTTCCCGCCGCGCCCTGAGGCGACTCCCACCATTTACGCCTACGAAGATACCAACCCACAGTATCAGGGCTTGCTCAAAATCGGGTATACGGCGCGGGAGGCGCAGGCTCGGGTGGCAGAACAGTATCCCACGCGGCGACCAGGCAAGGCTCCGTATCGAATCGTGTTCGAAGAATCCGCCATGAAGAATGACGGCACAATCTTCGACGACCATGAAATCCATCATTATTTGCGTAGCGTCGGGGTCAAGAATCCCGAAGGCGAATGGTTTGCGTGCTCGCTCAAGGAAATACAGGCGGCGTATATCGCGGTCAAAACGGGCGAAGTCAACGAAGAGCATCGCACGCTCGATTTTCAAATGCGCCCCGAACAGGCAGAAGCGGTGGAAAAGACCGCCGCCTATTTCAAGAGTTTCAAAAAGGAAAATGGAGACAAAACGCCGCACTTTCTGTGGAACGCAAAAATGCGTTTCGGCAAGACCTTTGCCGCCTATCAACTCGCCAAAACGATGGGCTGGAAAAAGGTGTTGGCGCTCACCTTCAAGCCCGCCGTGCAAAGCGCGTGGGAAGATGATTTGAAAGGGCATGTGGATTTCAAAGGCTGGCAATTCATTTCTCCGCAAGGCTTGGCGTATGAAGACGCCGACAAGAAAAAACCCTTTGTGTGCTTCGGCTCGTTTCAAGATTATTTGGGAAAGAACAAAAGCACAGGCGGTATCAAAACCAAAAACGAATGGGTTCATGCCACACATTGGGATTGCGTCATCTTCGATGAATATCATTACGGCGCATGGCGCGAGAACGCCAAAGACCTGTTTGAAGCCGAAGATAAAAAGGAAATCGAATTTGGCGAAGGCGAAGGCGTGGAAGATTTCGACGAAGCCATCATGCCCATCACCACCAACGCCTACCTCTATTTATCGGGCACGCCCTTCCGCGCCATTGCTTCGGGCGAGTTCATCGAAGAGCAAATCTTCAACTGGACGTATTCCGACGAACAACGCGCCAAGGGTAAATGGACTCGCGCAAACAACCCCTACGCCATGCTTCCACGCATGGTTCTACTCACCTATCAACTGCCCGATTCCATCCGTGAGATTGCTTTGCAGGGTGAATACAACGAGTTCGATTTGAACGTCTTCTTTTCCGCTGAAGGCATGGGGATAATGGCAAGATTCAAATATGAGGATGAAGTTCAAAAATGGCTGGATTTAATTCGCGGCTCTTTTCTCGAAACGACAATTGATAACCTGAAACTGGGGGCGAAGAAACCGCCCATGCCTTTTTCTGATGCCCGTTTGTTGAATGTCCTTTCGCATACTTTCTGGTTTTTACCGAGTGTGGCGGCTTGTCATGCCATGAGCAACCTGCTGGCACAAAAGCAAAACAAGTTTTATCACGAGTACAAAGTGATTGTCGCCGCTGGGAGCGCGGCGGGCATTGGTGTGAATGCGTTATACCCTGTGCAAGAGGCAATGGATGAGCCGCTTAAATCCAAGAGCATCACACTGTCATGCGGAAAATTGACCACAGGCGTCACCGTCAAACCGTGGACGGGTATTTTCATGCTGCGCAATTCATCCAGCCCTGAAACGTATTTTCAAGCCGCGTTTCGCGTGCAATCCCCGTGGACAATCAAAAATCCTGACGGCGATTCTCCGAACGAAGAGCAAATCATCAAGGAAGAATGTTACATCTTCGACTTTGCGCCCGACAGAGCCTTGCGTCAAATCGCCGATTACGGCTGTCGCTTGAATGTCAACGAAAGCAACCCTGAAACCAAGGTGGCGGAATTTATCAGCTTCCTGCCCGTGCTTGCCTACGACGGCAGTTCCATGAAACAAATAGACGCCGCAGGTATTTTGGATATGGCAATGAGCGGCACAACTGCCACGCTTTTAGCCCGCCGTTGGGAAAGCGCGTTATTGGTCAATGTGGATAATGACACCCTCAAAAAGTTAATGGATAACGAAAAAGCCTTGAATGCCCTGATGAGCATTGAAGGCTTCCGCTCTCTCAATCAAGAAATTGAAACCATCATCAACAAATCAGAGGCGGTGAAGAAAGCCAAGAAAGACGCCAACGACAAGGAACTGTCCGATAAAAAGAAAAAGGAATTAACCGAAGACGAAAAGGAATACAAGAGTCTGCGCAAGCAGATACAGGAGAAGTTAATCAAGTTCGCCACCCGCGTTCCAATCTTTATGTATCTCACTGATTACAGGGAACGCACACTTCGGGATGTGATCACCAAACTCGAACCAGGGCTTTTCAAGCGAGTCACGGGTTTGGAAGTCAAAGATTTTGAATTGCTTGTCAGTCTCAACCTGTTCAATGGTCCGCTGATGAATGATGCGGTCTATAAATTCAAACGCTACGAAGATGCCAGTTTGGTTTATACGGGCGTCAACAAACACGAAGGAGAAAATATTGGTCTTTACGATACGGTGTTGACTCCGAAAGATTATCAGTCCGTGTTTGAGAATGTGCCTGAATATAAGACAAAGTAGATGGGATGGAATGTGGGAGCGAAGCCATCACAGAATGAAAGCACTTGCCTTCGGTAGGCTTTGAGCAAGTTTATTCTCTCGAATTCCCCGCCAATGCCGCCTCGATAATTTGTTGCACCCTCGCCACCATACTCGACGGGTCGGGATGCAAGCCCTCCACCAACAGCGCGCTGTCGTAAATCTGCTCGATGATCGCCGTCTGCAACTCCGAACCGGCTTCCTGCCTGAGCAGATTCTTCAAAATGTTGTGCGACGGATTCAACTCCAAGATTTTCTTCGGAATTTCATAGTCCTTGCCCAACAACCGATACACGCGCTGGAGTTCGGGATTCATTGTGCCATCCGGGTCAACCAAACGCGCGACGGATTGCGATAAACGATTGCTCGCGCGCACATCCGTCACGCGTTCGCCGAGGACTTGCTTGAAGCGTTCGACCAATGAATTGAAATCAGCATCCGGGATTTTATCCGCTTCATTCTCCGCTTCGGACTGTTTGCTTGTATCCACTTCTGCCTGCGCGACATTCTTGAACTCATAGTCCTTGTACTTGTGCAAGCCCATCAACATAAACGAATCCATTGGGTCGGTGAGCAGGATCACTTCCGTCCCTTGCGCGCTGAAATAATCCAAATGCGGACTCCGCACCACGGACTTCGGATCGTCGCCGATGATGTAGTAAATGATTCGCTCGCCCGCCTTCATCCGCGCAATGTAATCATCCAACGATGACCATGTTTCAGGATTCAAATTCGTTTTGAATCGCAGCAATGGTTTGAGATTATCCGCGTCCGCCGGACTCGACGCGACGCCCTGTTTCAGATGTCCGCCAAACTCTTTCCAGAAGGTCTGATATTTTTCGGCGTTGTTTTTCGCCAGCGCTTCCAATTCCTTGATGACTTGATTCGTCAACACCTTTTTCAATTTGGGCATGAGTCCGCTCGATTGAACAGTCTCGCGTGAGACGTTGAGCGGCAGGTCTTCCGAATCCACCACGCCCTGCGCAAAGCGCAAATAGTCGGGTAGTAAATCCTTGTTATATTCGTCAATCAAAACGTTGCGCGAGTACAACTTCAAGCCGTCGTCCTTGCGTAACGCCAATATGCCGCGCTCCTGTTTGCGGGGGACAAATAGCAGCGCGTACAACTGCACCGGCGCGTCGGTGATGAGATGGATGTGCAAAAGATGATCTTCATAATCCAGCGTGGTCTGACGATAGAAGTCCTTGTATTGTTCCTCGGTCACGTCCTTGCGCGGCGTGCGCCACAGCGATGTTTGTTTGTTGACCGGCGCCTTGCCGTCGCCGATGTAAATGGGGAAGCCGATGTAATCCGAATGTTTGTGGATGATGTTCCTCAGACGATACTCCTCGATGAACTCCGCCGCGTCCTCCTTCAATTTGATCTCGACCCGCGTCCCTCTCTCGCTCATATCTGCCGCGCCGACTTCAAAATTATCCTCGCCTGTGGCATACCAACTCACCGCCTCCGCCTCCGGTTGATACGAACGTGACGTGACGCGCACCGACTCCGCAACCATGAACACGGAATAGAATCCCACCCCAAATTGACCGATAACCTGCGAGAAGTCCACTGTTTTATCTTTGGTCGCCTCGATGAACTTGCGCGCGCCTGATTGCGCGATGGTGCCAAGATTTTCAATGACCTCGTCCCTGGTCATGCCGATGCCCGTATCCTGAATCGTCAGCGTGCGCGAGTCTTTGTCCGCTTTGATGTGGACGCTCAACTCCGCTTTGGGGTCCAGTACGTTCTGGTTGGTGACCATCTCGAAGCGCATCCGGTTCAACGCGTCCGAGGCGTTGGAAAGCAACTCGCGCAGGAAAACTTCGCGCTCCTTATACAGCGAGTGGATCAGGATATTCAGCAGTTGTTTGGTCTCTGCTTTAAACGAGAATTGTTCGACGGGGATTTGTGAGGTTGTCGAATTTGAGTCCATCATGGTTGCCTCCGGTGCGGAAACATCGCGTACGTTGCGCTCTCTGGCGCAACTTTGACGTTAGAGAACGTCAATTACGCTGTTATGTGGGGTAAATTTTATTCCGGGAGGATAAAAATTTCGTAAGAGAAATATTTAACTCACGTTACGCAGGCAAAGGCTTTTGCCATGGCGCGGCGCGCCACGCAAGCGCGCAGAGAAAACAAGAGAAAAAACTCAGAGAGCTCTGAGGTCTCTGTGGCTAAGTGCGTAAGGTGAGTATTTAAGTTCGTTCAGCCGCAGTCGTGAGCAAATAAAAATATCCCCTCGTTTTCGGCGCTCTATGCCTCGTCCAGTTCATTTGGATGCTTGGGATAGTTTGGCGTCTGCCTGCGGAACTCGTAATTTTCAATGACGGCTTGAACGATGCTCTTTTGTTTTTCGCTTGCCCCGTTGAATTCCATTCCCAAATTGTAGTAGTCGGGGCTGAGGTCCTGGTGACACCACGCGACGCGCACAGAGATGATCATGGCAGAGTCGTGCAACCCCGGCAATTCAGGCAGTTCGATGGAGATTGTCAAATGTTGGCCTTCATCCATCGGATGATCGGCGATCACCATCGCGCCCAGCAGGTTAATATCTCCCAGGTAGCCGATCAGCCTCCCATCGTTCAGATCGTAAACCTGCGAGTAGGACATCAAATCCTTACGTGGTTGCCTTCGTCGTTCCTCCATCTCTGCCTCCGTGCCAAGTGTACCTCACTTGCAGACCAACTTCATTACACACGCGTCTTAAAATCTGCCTCTGTTTTCGGCGTTTATGGTTAAATGGACGCCATGCGCTGGATATATCTTTCCCCCCACCTCGACGACGCCGCGCTTTCCGCCGGCGGCTTGATCCACGAACAGACTCAATCGGGCATCCCGGTCGAGATTTGGACTTTCATGTGCGGCGATCCGCGCCTGACGGAAGTCTCGCCCTTCGCTCAAGAACTTCATGCAACCTGGGGCTTTGCCGACGCGGAAGAGACCGTACGCGAACGGCGCAGGGAGGATGATCACGCGGCGAACATCCTTGGCGCGCAAACCGTCCACTTTGATTTTTTGGATTGCATCTATCGGCGCAATAAAAGCGGAGATTGGTCGTATCCCGACGCGGTCTTTATCCCGCCCGTTGACGACGACGCGGACCTGCCCGCCCAAATCGCCTCCGCCATTTCCCCCCGCCTCATGCCTGACGATATACTGGTCTGCCAACTTTCGGTCGGTTCGCACGTTGACCATGTCCTCGTGCGGCGCGCGGCGGAGTTGTTGGGACGCCCGTTGATCTATGATATTGACATGCCGTACTTCCTGTACCGCTCGGATGAGTTCGAAGCGAAAGCGGCCGGGATGAAAGAGTCCACTCACAGGATAACAGAAGCCAGCCTCCAGCGTTGGATTGAGGCGGTCGTCGCGTACAAGTCCCAATTGCCGTCGCTGAACGAAGTCCTCGACACTCCCGAAAAAGCGCGGACGTCCATCCGCGCCTATTGGGAAAAGTGGGGCGGAGTCCGTATGTTGCGGCCTGATTAGTATTACAACGCAAGGTCTGTCTTTGCGATGCGGAAGGATTAAACAAAAGACTCCCTCAACTTGGGAGTCTGTTTTGTCGGGGCGGGGAGATTCGAACTCCCGACCTCACGGACCCGAACCGTGCGCTCTACCGGGCTGAGCCACGCCCCGAATGGACGCGTCCCTTTGGGGAAGCGTGCGAATTATACCATCGCAATTTGATTTGGCAAGTTATGGGTTGAGCGTCACAATCTGGCTGTATAGGTAAAACAAACCGGGCATACGGTCGTCGTCCTGGCGGATCGTCAGGCGCGCGCGCATTGGTTCGGTCACTTTATAGGGAATGGTCGTTTCGAACAATTGCGGGTTGATATTGTCCACTGTGAGGATGCGCAACGCAATGGATTTACCCGCGGGGCTGATCAACTCAAAGATGACCGGCTGAAGACTAAAGGGCCAGATATCCCCGCTCACGTTCAAGACTCCGCCAGAAACTGATTCTTCAGCGACGGGCTTGAACAAACCGACAGGCTCGGACGGATTCCCCGGCGGGTTGATCGCGTTGACCCCGGTTGAAAGCAACAAAACGCGGACTGAATTCAACGCCTGGATTCGGCCTTCATTATCCAGCGTGCTGACGGTGATGCGCCCCAACTCCGCCGCGGCGCGCGTCTCGAATGGAATCTTCAGCGGAACCAACGCGCCCTTGGTAGTGTTCAACACCTTCCGCAATTCACGCGCCAGCAAACGACCGTCCTCGCCGTATAGATCAACCTGCACCTTCTGACTCTCGCCGGAGATGACCATCATGCGGAGTTGAATCGGCGAGATCAATTTCGACATGGGTCCCGGCGACATGAATTGCACCGCGCCGATCTTATGCCCGGGGATGGACGTGGACGTGTATGTGGGAAACGGCGTGAAAGTAAGAGTCGGTTCGGGAGTTTCGGTTGAGGCTTGCGTGGGCGTCAGGGCGATGGCAGTTTCAGTCCCGGAGATATTCGCTGAGTCCGCGGTCAACGCGATGACGGTGGGGAGGTATTCAGGAGGGTAGGGCGTCGGGATGGGATTCTGAGTCGGGGAGGCGCAACCAGCTAAAAGTCCAAGAAGAGAGGCGAGGGCGAGGAAATATTTTTTCATGCGTCGCATTCGTCAACGAGTCCAATGACGCATGGGCGCGCCATTGGACTCGTTATGTTCAGAATTAGTCAAATCGAGATTTACAGTCCGTACACTTCGCTATATTTTTTTGTCAAATATTTGACATACGGCTCGGGCGCGATCTTCGAGCCGGTGACTCTCTGCACGAGGTCTTGCGGATCGTATTTGTGTCCGTATTGATGGATGTTCGCGCGCAGCCAGCCGAGCAATTCGCCAAAACTGCCCTTGCGAATCTGATCGTCGAGATCACGGATGTCCTGGTTGATCTTTTCCCACAACTGCGCCGAGACGAGATTGCCCAGCGCGTACGTGGAGAAATAACCAACCGAGCCATAAGACCAGTGAATATCCTGCAAGACGCCATGCGCGTCGTCGGGCGGCGTGACGCCGAGATAGTCGCGCATCTTCGAGTTCCAGATTTCAGGCAGGTCTTTGATCGCGACGTTTCCCTCGGTCATGCCGATCTCCAATTCAAGGCGCAGCATGATGTGGAGGTTGTAGGTCGCCTCGTCGGCATTGACGCGGATCAGCGACGGCTCGACTTTGTTGACGGCTTTGTAAAACGTTTTCAGGCTGACGCCGTCGAGTTGCGCGGGGAAAACCTTTTTGAGTTTCGGGAAGAAATATTCCCAGAACGACATGGAACGACCGACAAGATTTTCCCACATACGCGATTGCGATTCATGGATCGCCAGCGACGTGCCGCCTGAAAGCGGCGCGCGCTCGTAGGCGGGATTGATACCTGCTCGTACATCGCGTGACCCGATTCGTGCATCGTGCCGAACAACGTCGCGAGCGGGTTATCAGATTCAAAACGTGTGGTGATCCGCACATCGTTGACGTTGAACGAGGTCTCGAACGGATGCGGCGCCTTGTCCTGCCTGCCGCGCTTCCAGTCGTAGCCGAACTCGGTGACGACGCCCACGCCGAAATCCCATAGTTTCTTTTCGTTATATTTCGCGTGCAGGAAATCGTCCTTCACCTGTTTGCTGTCCGCGATGGCTTTGATCAACTTGACCTGCTTGGGTCGCAGGCCGTCGAAGATCGCTTTTACTTCGGCGGTCTTCATTCCGGGTTCAAAATTATCCAGCAAAACATCGTACGGATGATCGGCGGGCGGAAAGAACGAAACGTATTTCTGCACCAACTCGATATTCTTTTCGAGATGCGGCAGGAAGATCGAAAAATCGGATTTGCCCTTCGCCTCCACCCAGGCTTTGAAGGCGCGCGCCGACGCCAGCGCGCGTTCCGCGACGAACTCAGGCGGGACGCGCTTCGCCTTTTCGTAATCGCGCGCTGTCACACGGATCACTGCCGCGTCGTCGTTATCGGCGTCGGCGCCCGCGAATTCCACTTTCAGATCGTCGAGCAGTTTGCCCACTTCGTCGGACGTAAATTTTTCCTGGATGATTTTTCGCAGCGTGGCAAGTTGTTGACCGCGCGCTTCGCCTCCCATCGGCGGCATGTTCACCTGCTGGTCCCAACTCAACACCGCCGAGGCTTTGCCGAGATCGGACACTTCGCCGAGCAGTTCTTTCAAACGGTTTAATTTTTCAGACATAACTCCTCTAGTCGGACGCAGACACCTGCACTTGCGTCAGGTGCAAGTGTGAACGCGGACTCACGCTGATTCAAAAAAGAAAAATTTCAGCGTTTATCAGCGTGAATCAGCGTCCCAATTTAGTTTACCTTCCAACGCAACGGCTTGCCCTGCAAAGCGGACAACACTTCGTTGGCGATATCTTCGGAGGCGCGGGACTGCGCCTCAACCGTCTGCGCGCCGATGTGCGGAGTTGCGATCACGCGTGGATGGGAAACTGCCTCCGTCAAACCGGGCGGTTCGGCGCTGAAAACATCCAGCGCGGCGCCCGCGACCTTTCCGCTGTTCAACGCTTTGACCAGCGCGGCTTCGTCAATGATGCCGCCGCGCGCCGCGCATACGATACGGACTCCGTCCTTCATTTCAGAGAACGCCATTGGTCCCATCATGTCGCGTGTTTGCACGTTCAACGGAAGATGCAGTGAAATGAAATCGGACCACGCGTATAAGTCCTGAATCGAAACAGGTTCCGCGCCGCGCTGTTTAATATCGTCTTCCGAGATCAACGGATCATACGCGATGACGTTCATGCCGAACGCGGCGGCGCGCCGGCCCACTTCCATGCCAATGCGGCCAAAGCCAATGAGTCCGAGAGTCTTGCCGTTCAACTCCACGCCTTCGAGTTCCTTCTTCAGCCATTTGTCTTGCTTTAGTCCCGCGTCGGCGCGCGGGATTTCGCGCGCGACCGCGAGTAAAAGCGCAAAGGTTAATTCGGCGACCGCCAGCGACGTTGACATCGGCGCGTTGACCACGGTGACGTTATGTTTCCTGGCGGCTTCGAGATCAACGTTGTCCACGCCGACGCCGGCGCGCCCGATCGCTTTCAGTTTGGATCCGGCCTGGATGACTGAAGCAGTTACCTTCGTCCGACCGCGAACGATCAGCGCGTCATAATCCGGGATGGCTTTGATCAAATCATCCGCGGAAATATCCTTGCGATCATCCACGTCGGCGGAGGCGCGCAAAATGGACTGTCCGGCTTCGTCCAGTCCATCGGCAATGAGGATTTTGTATGGGGGCATGGGGAGTATTTTATCAGTGATCAGTAATCAGTTAGTGTGAACTGATCGCTGTTGACCGATTACTGATCACTGACTATTCGTATCGCAACGCTTCCACCGGTTCGAGACTCGCGGCGCGGTTGGCGGGATATATCCCGAAGAACAAACCAACCGCCGCGGAAAAGATTGTTGCCAGCGCGACCGCGTCCGCGCCGACGACGGGCGTGAAGTCGGTGTTATTTGCCGCGGCCACCTGCCCGACCGTATACGCGATCAACCAGCCAAAGATGATTCCGATGATCCCGCCGATCAGACTGAGCATCGAAGACTCGGTCAGGAACTGGATCAGAATATCGCGCCGCCGCGCGCCGAGCGCTTTGCGTAAACCGATCTCGCGCGTGCGCTCGGTAACGGATACCAGCATGATGTTCATAATGCCGATGCCGCCCACCAGCAATGAGATCGCGGCGATGCCTCCGAGAAAGATCGTCAGGACGTTGGTGATCGTGGAGGCGGTGCTGAGAAAATCCTGTTGCGTGAAAACGGTGAAATCGTCCGCGCCGATCTCGGTGCGATGACGCCCGCGCAAAATATCCGAAATCTCCTGCACGGTCTGGGGAACCGTCTCCGCGCTGATGGATTGAACGAGCAGAATGTCCACCTGATCGCGCGTGCTTCTGCGGACGAGGCGCGCCTGCGCGGTGGTCAGCGGGATCACCACGCGGTTATCTTCGCTTCCAAACGCGCCGCCGCCTTTTGACGCCAGCACGCCGATAATACGAAACGGCTGCCCGTCAATGCGGATCGTTTCGCCGACCAGGCCGTTTGCGCGTTCGAACAAGGCCTCGGCCACTTCGGGTCCGATCAACGCCACCGAGGCGCGCCCAAGCATGTGTTCTTCGCTCAACAGTTCGCCTTCAGTGACCGCGTAATTACGCACCGGGAAGTAATCGGGCGTCGCGCCAACCACCTCCGGCGTGGTTTGATTGCCGCCATACGAAACGGTCCTGTTGATCTGAAGAATCGGCGCGACCTTCTCCACCGACGGCGCCAAAAACGGATCGGCAATCGCGTCCGCGTCGCCGAGCGTGATCGGGCGCGAGTTACGCACGGAATCATCGGGACTGCCGCGAAACACGAACACGAGATTCGTGCCGATGCCGCTGATCGATCCCGTGATGGATTCCTGCGCGCCGCGCCCAACCGCCAGCATGGCGATCACCGCCGCGACGCCGATCACGATCCCAAGCACGGTCAAACCGGACCTGAGTTTGTTCCCGCTCAATGATTCCAACGCTTCGAAAAAGGCTTGTCCCAGAGTCATGAGTCGCCGTCCAGTAACCCATCGCGCAGGCGAATGACTCGTTGAGTCTGCTCGGCGATATTCGGGTCGTGCGTAACGATGATCAAAGTCGTGCCGCTTTCTCTGTTGAGAGTCAACAGCAGGTGCATGATCTCCCTGCCGACCTTTGAATCCAAATTTCCGGTCGGCTCGTCCGCCATGATGATGGCGGGGTTGTTGACAATGGCGCGCGCAATCGCCACGCGTTGCTGTTGCCCGCCGGAGAGTTCGTAGGGGTGATGCGTCATGCGGTCCTCAAGCCCGACCGCTTTCAGGGCTTCGATGGCGCGCGCGCGGCGTCCATTTGTAGAACCGGAATAACGCAGAGGCAATTCGACGTTTGTAATAGCGGTCTGGCGCGAAAGCAAATTGAAACTCTGGAAGACAAAACCAACTTTCCGGTTGCGGATGTCCGCCAGTTGATCGTCCGTCAGCGACGCGACCGGTTCGCCGTCCAAAATATATTCGCCCGACGTGGGACGATCCAGGCAACCCAGCATATTCATCAACGTGGATTTGCCCGAACCGGAAGGGCCCATGATCGCCACCACTTCCCCGCGCTGAATGGCGAACGATACGCCGTTTAGCGCCGCCACTTCCACTTCGCCCATTTTGTACACCTTGCGGATGTCGTGGGCTTCGATAACTTTTGTCATGGCGCTAATTCCCGCCAAAGGGCCCGCCGCCCGGACCGCCCCCGCCCGGACCGCCAAACTCAACCGGCGGGTTCAGGATGATCGCGTCGCCCACTGCAACCTCGCCGTCGGCGATGGCGCTCTGCTGATCGGACGAGGATGAAATGACGATCCTTTTCCGCTCGGGCTGTCCACTCCCGTCCAGCACATACACATAACGGACGCCGTCAACCAGGCGCACGGCGCGGTTGGGGATCACGACAACGTCATTCAACTCCTTGACTGTGATATCCACCGCCGCAGTCATGCCCGGCTTGACCAGATCGTCCGGGCTCGTCAACTCCGCGGTGACTTTGAAATTGACCACGCCGCTGGAAACGACTCCCACTTCGGCGACCTCAACCACCTCGCCCTGATAGTCCCTGCCGAGGATGGCGTCAAATGTAAGCGTAACCGGCTGCCCGATCTGAACGCTGTTGATATCCACCTCCGAGACTTCCACATCCACGTACAGGCTGGAAAGATCGTCGAGACGGAACGCCGCCGCGCCCGCGCCCACCTGATCGCCGGACAGCGGCAGGGACTCGGTCACAATGCCGGAGAACGGCGCGACGATGCGAGCCATATTGAGGGCGGCTTGCGCCGCGTCCACGCGGGCTTGCGCGGCGACGATTTCGGTTTTATTCCCCGCGCTCAAGCGATCAAACTCGCGCTGGATATCCTCCAGTTTTGCCTTGGTCAGATCAACTTTCTCGTCCGCTTTTTTCTTGGTCGTTTCATCGGCATAGCCGCGGTACTCTTTCAAAAAAGGCACCAGCTGGTTGCCGAACCTTCTATATTTGATCTCCTTGATGTGAATCTTGCCTTCCAATTCCTTGCGGTAATTCACGGCGCGATCGTACTCGCTCTGCGCGTCGCGCAACGCGATCACTGCCTCCGCCAGCGCGGTGTCTGAATTGATCAAATCGTCCAGCGCCATTTGCGCGCTCGCCAGATCAGCCTCCGCAAGGATGATGCTTTGCGGCAGGGAGGTTTTCTTCAAATAGGCCATCACAAAATCCGCCGGGACGTTATCGCCCGCCTGCACATTGACCACGTCCACCGTGCCAGCCGCCATCCAGATCAACGCGGCGGTTTGTTTCGCGCGCACCGTGCCGGTCGCGCCGATGGTCGCGGTTAAATTCCCGCGCTCGACGGTCGCGGTCTGAAATGTCGTAGCGGTCTCGCGAATCCCGCGCCGGGTGTAAATCCATCCGCCAACCGCGGCCGCAATCACAACCGCGATAATCAAAACTGTCCTGTTTCTCTTGAAAAATCCGCTCATTGCGCCTCCATGAGGTTATCTTTATATCCCCAAAATTCTACCCCACGATTATGAATTAGCGATGAATTCCAAGCGCAGGGACGATGAAATTCGGCTCTCCCGTTTCTGGTGGGATGATTGACAAGCCATAGATTCTTTGCCACTGATTTCACGAATTTTCACTAATTCTTTTTGGATAATCCGCGCAAATTCGTGTAATCCGTGGCAAGGGTTTTGGGGCTTCCCGTTAATTACGGGAGAACCTGAAATTCTTACACAACCTCATCCCGCGACCGTTCGATGAACACAGGGCAGGCATTCATGTCGCATGTTTATGGTTATAATCCCAACATGCTCTATCGAATGTTGTGGATTCTCGACAAAGTTTTTTCCATCCTCATACTTGCCGTCATCGTCACAGCCGACGCGCCGCGCCTGACCGGTCGCACCGACCAGGTCCGCAGTTACACGCGCGCGGTCGAGTTCGATTATCCAACCTGGGTCTGGGACGCGGCGTGGACCAAGATCGATCAAGCCGTCATCGGCGCGCCCCATATCTTCGAGCGCGGCGCGAACAAGCAGATCGTCTTCGAGTACCTGCGCGCGACCGAAGCGTTGATCCAGACCGAATATCGCATCGAACAAATTTACGCCGACCCAAACGTTGCGGATAAAGAATCAGCCGCGGAGTTCCTGCGCGCCGGACGCGATAAACTCATCGAAAGACAAAACACGCTCGCCCCGTTCGCCGAATCCATTTTACAAGCCCAGGTCGGCGAAGCCTTTGCGGAACTCGGTCTCGCAAACGGCGGGCAAACCATCCCTCCTCTTTTATATCGCACGTCGTCCACGCCGCTCGCGCTCATTGTCTCGCAACGCGATCAGATCGCGCAGGTCGCAAACGTTTCCCTGCTCCCCTCCATTACGCTCGACGAGCAAATCAAAATCGAGGACGACGTCGCGCAATCCCTCAACGTCTCCACGCTGATCGTTTCGGTCGGCGGCATCGGCGTCTACCCGACCATGGTCATGGAGACCACCGACCTGCGCTGGATCCTCAACACCATCGCGCACGAGTGGATTCACAACTACCTGAACCTGCGCCCGCTCGGAATCAACTACACTTCGACGCCCGAACTCCGCACCATGAACGAGACGACCGCCAGCATCGGCGGCGACGAAGTGGGAGGATACGCGCTGGAGAAATATTATCCCGAACTGAGCGCTTCAACCTCAAACTTTGGGCTGATCCTGTTTCCCGATCCTTCCCGCCACTCGGACCGACTTGCCCAAGCCGCGCCCTTCGACTTCCGCGCTGAGATGCACGCGACGCGCGTCAAAGCCGACGAATTGCTCGCGCAAGGCAAAATCGAAGAAGCCGAGTCATACATGGAGCAACGCCGTCAAATCTTCTGGCAAAATGGATACCTGCTCCGCAAATTGAATCAGGCTTACTTTGCATTCCACGGCGCGTATGCCGATACCCCCGGCGGCGCGGCGGGCGAAGACCCGGTTGGTCCCGCAGTGCGCGCCCTGCGCGCACAAAGCGCCTCGCTGGAGGATTTCATCAACGCCATGGCGTGGATGACCTCGTTCGAGGAGTTGCAGAAAGCGATTCGATAAGCAATTTCAGTACATCAAGAAATACATGTCATTGCGAGGCGATGTACTTCCGCCGAAGCAATCTCCGGTAAATTAGCCGAGAATTCCTTGAAAATTGGGAGATTGCTTCCCCCGCGAGGCGAGGTCGCAATGACATCAAGCGCTGAGGGAACTTCGACAAAACACATTCCGTTATGAGTGATAAGATCATAACAAGCAAACGACAGCGTTTACCCGTCGCCAGCGAAAGAGATGAAGACATGAACGTCAAACAGTTATTTACCTTTAGGATATTCATGGGGATTACGATATTATCGCTCGTAGCAGCGAGCGTCGGGATTCAACCCGTCCAAGCCTCCACAGATCAGACCTCCATTGAACGCCAATCCGGCAAATTGGAAGCGACCCTGGACGACTCCGTCAAACTGGATTCCTTTCCAGCCTCCGGCGCGTTTATCGTCCACTTCAACGCGGCCATGAATACGGATAGTTCGCCGAATCCGTTGCTGACATATCCCTACGTGGAAGGTTCCGCCTCCTGGAACAAGGAGAAAAACGCGCTGACCTTCATCCCCGCCGCGCCGCTCAAACCCGGCGAAACTTATACATACTTCCTTGACCCAACCTTGAGTTCCGCGGACGGGACCGTTTTCGAATCAAGCCCGCAATGGATCGTCCAGACGCTGGCTGGGGCGCAGGTGGAAAAACTTTCGCCGAAGCCGGGTTTAATATCCACGCGCAAACCCGTTATCGAAGCGACCTTTAACCGCGCCATGGATCGCGCCTCGGTGGAAAATTCCTTTTCGATGCAACCGAACGCGCCGCACAAGTTGACCTGGAAGAGCGATACGGTCGCGCAGATTCAATTCACCGAGCCATTGCTGAACGGGCAACGGTATATGTTCATGTTCGCGAAAGACGCCGCGCGGGACGCGGACGGCACGCCGCTGGCGGAGGATTACAGTTGGACGTACTGGCTTGATCCGTTATTGATAAACGTCAAGACCGAAAAAGACACGGTTGTCAGCCTGGAATTCTCGAAGAGCCTGGTGGTTCAAAAGACGGGTTTCCCATTTGAAATCACCCCGCAATTGAACGGCGAATGGAAGTGGGTGGGAAACAAAACAGTAAAATTCACTTCAAGCCAGGCTTTTGCCTCCGGGCAGATATTTTCCATCCAAATCACAAACCCGCTGATAGACGCGGACGGCGAACTGCCAATCACCGAGTCGTCGCTCCAATTCACCGCGCCGCCGCCAATCACCTCCGTTGAACCCAGCGGCGCCGAAGCGGCGCCAGCAGGTTTCTCTCCCATCAAGATCGAATTCAGTGTCGCAGTGGACCATGCCTCGGCGGAGAAAGCCTTTAGCATTTCCCCCGAGGTTTCTGGTCGCTTCGAATGGGGCAAGGGCAAAGACAGTTCATTCGAGAACGTCCTGTCGTTCCATCCAAATACTTTGCTCCAGTACAACACGCAGTACACGATAAATCTTTCTCCCGAATTGACCGATCCCAAAGGCAATCCCTTACTGCTTGAGCCATTCGCCTCGTCATTCTCCACAGTCTACAATTATTATTATGGGGATTCTACCGGGGCGACATTTGGCTATGGCGCCAAGGTGCAGATTGTGGATATGCTAGGACCGCGCCGCGTTCAGTTCGGAACGGACGAAAAGGAAATCGTCACGTTCGAGGCATATCAATATGATCTGATTGATTTTGCCGCGCTTTACGCCGACTACATAGCGGGCAAGGGAATCCCCATCCCCAACAAAGCGGAAAAAGAACCCACCGCTGTTTGGAACTATGTGGAGGTAAACCCAAATTACCAGGAGACGATCATCCCGCCCGATGTGCCGCCGGGTTTATACGTGCTTAACATGAGATACGGCGGACGCAGTTTCGATCAACTCTTGGTCGCCCTGACGCGAAATACAATTGTCGCCAAACGAGCCGGCGATGAATTATTTGTGTGGGTGAGCGACATCAACGGAGATAATATATCGGAAGCGGAAGTCCGCCTGTATTCGGATCGGGGCGAAAAAATCCGCGAAGGCGAGACAGACGAGAACGGTCTTTACCGCGTAACCATCCCCGACGGGTACAACCCCATGCTCGTCTCCGCCCGTACCGGGGAAAAGAATAGCGATGTGTCCATCGTTGGACTGGATAGTACATGGCGCGAATGGTCGCGCGGGTATTATCGGCGTTCCGAAATACCTGTTTACAAATATCTGACCTACATCTACACCGACCGTCCCATTTATCGCCCGGGACAGACGGTGAATTTCAAGGCGATTGTCCGCCGCGATAAAGACGCGAAGTACGAACTACCTGAGGCAAACCTCGCTGTCACCGTCAATGTGCGCGACGCCAAAAATAATTTGTTGCAAACAAGCGCTTTTGTGACAAATGAGTTTGGAACAGTCAACGGATCATTCGCCATCGCCGAAGGCGCCGGGCTTGGTAATTACTCCGTCGAAACGGCGATCAACGGGGAAGCCAACAGCCAGATATTTAAGGTGCAGGATTATCGTAAGCCCGATTTGCAAGCGACCATAACCTCCGCGCAGGCTGATCAATCCAACAAATTCGTCAACGGAGAAACTTTTGATTTGAATATCCGGGCTGAATACTTCTTCGGCGAACCGGTTGCCAACGCGGGGCTGACATTCAAGATGTATCGTCTCTACCCGAATTATGGCTGGTGGTGGGACGGATCACCCAGCGAGGTAACGTATTCGTGGCATCCGTGGGGCGATCTTCCCGCTAAAAGGAGCGACTCGAACGGTCAGGCGCAGATTTCTGTCCGCGCGCTTTTCGATGAGGATTTCTCTTCCTGGGATTACGAAGACTGGCGCAGCAGCCTGAGAACGCAGACCTACGCGGTCGAGGTCTCCGCTGACGATGGCAGCAACCAGCCTGTCTCGTCTGCTTATATTTTCAACGTTTATAATGCAACGCAAAAGATCAGCCTCGATACACAGGGTTATTTCAAACAGGCGAACCAGCCTTTCAAAGTTACGGCGACCATACGAGGCATTGACGATCAGCCAATGGGCGAACACGAACTCAATCTCCAGGTTAAAGCCTGGGATGCCGAGCAGTATGAATTTTCCAAGATCGTTGAAAAATACAACCTCACGACCGACAAGAATGGCATGGCAAGCCGGGAACTGAACCTGCCCGCGGGATATTACCAGTTGTTTCTGAGCGGAAGGGATAAGCGCGGCAATTCGATACAATACGAACGCTGGTTGAACGTTTTATCGGCGGCTGAAAAATGGCTATGGAGCAGATCAAGCCGAGATCCAATTTCCATCACTGCGGATCAGGATGAATACAAGCCATACCAGACCGCGCGCCTGGCAATCGAGTCGAACGTGAGTGGACCCGCCTTGCTGACATTCGAGCGCGGTAGCGTGATCCACAACAAGTTCATCACGCTAACCGCGCCATTGACGGTCGTCGAAACGCAGATCATCCCTGAGGATGCCCCGAATGTTTTTGTCACAGTCAACGCCTGGGCGCCTGTACCTCGTCCCTCGAGCGATGAAATTCGATATTACCGAACGAATATCCCCGACAGCCAGTTGATGATGGCGAGCCTAGAATTGAAGGTTTCAGCGGAAGGGAAAGAACTTCAAGTTAATATCACTACGGATAAGCAGACATACGGTCCCGGCGATGAGATAACGGTCAATATTGATGTGAAGGATAGCAACAGCCGTCCGGTCTCGGCGGAAGCGTCGCTGGCGTTGGTGGATGAAGCCATCTTCAGTTTGAGCGACGTGCTGACACCCAATATTTTCTCAGCCTTCTATGGACCGCGTCAGTGGACGGTAACGACGTATCACTCCATGAACCCGACCCGCGTCATCATAGACCAAGGCGGGATGGGAGGCGGAGGGGGCGACGGCTTTGCGGCCGCCCCCCGATCTGACTTCCGCGATACCGCCGCATGGTTCCCGTCCCTGCGAACAGATGCAAACGGACGCGCGACGGTCACGTTCAAACTGCCCGATAACCTCACGAGTTGGAGACTCTCCGCCAAAGCCGTTACGCTGAATCATCGGGTCGGCGAGTCGTATACCAACATCGAGACCAAAAAAGATTTATTGATCCGCCCATTGTTGCCGCGCATCTTGACGACCGGCGATCAAGCCAACCTGACCGCGATGATCCACAACTACAGCGCGGCCGATCAAAAGGTACGCGTCACCCTCAACGCGCCCGGGCTGAAGATCAACGGCGAGGCGACCCAGTCTGTGACCGTCGGCGCGGGAAAAGTTTTGGCGGTCGGCTGGTCAGTTATCCCTGAGACGGTGAACGAGACCGCGGTCACCATCGTGGCGCTGGCGGAGGGCAAGTTGAACGATTCGATCAGCCTGCCGTTGCCGATCCAGCCTTTGGCGGTGAAGGATGTCCAATCCATATCCGGTAAATTCAACGGAGCGATCACGCTCCCCTTGCCGTTGCCGCCGGATGTTTTGTCGGAAGCGAGCGCGGTCACGTTGAAAGTCAGCCGCACTCCGGCTTCGACCGTCCTCGACGGTTTGGAATATCTCACGGGCTTTCCTTATGGATGCGTGGAACAGACGATGAGCCGCGCCATGCCCAACGCCGTGTTGGGACGCGCCGCCGCTCAATTGGGCGTGGGCGGAGAGGGACTGAAAGATCGCACGAAGCCGTTGATTGAAGCGAGCATCCAGAAACTGTATGGCTATCAACATTACGACGGAGGCTGGGGTTGGTGGTACGACGATTACAGCGACGAGTATCAGACCGCCTGGGTGTTGCACGGGTTGTCCATCATTCGCGACGCGGGCTACTTCATAGACCCGCAAGTCCTCGAGAAAGGCGCGGACAATTTGAATGGCAATCTCTATGGAATGGACATCCGCACGCGCGCCTACGCCCTGTACAGCATGGCGCTGGCTGGACATGGGAAGCTGGATCAAACCACCATGTTGATGGACGCGTCGTTGAACGATCTGGATCCGTTCAGCCAGGCCGCGCTCGCGCTAACGCTGCATCAACTCGGCGACGATACGCGCGCCGATAAAGCGCTGGATCAACTCGAGGACAGCCTCGTTCACAAAGGCGACCTCGCCTACTGGTCCCAGCCGTCGCACGACGGCGAGTATCATCGCAAGACCATGTCGTCGTCCATCCGCACGACGGCGATGGCGCTATCGGCATTTATAGAAATTCGCGGCGCGAGCCCGCTTGCCGACTCGATCGCGGGATATTTGCTCGATCAGCGCACGGGTTACGGCTGGGGCACAACCAATGAAACATCCTTCACCATCCTGGCGTTGACGGATTATCTGGCGGGCAAATCGGAATACAGCGGCGCGAGCGATTTCACGATTGATCTGAACGACGCATCTTTAGCAAGCGGCGCGCTCGAACCCGGAAATCTTTTTGCCAGCGTTGATATTCCCATTGGGCAATTAAAATCCGGTTTTAACAGCGTTAAGTTATCCACCACGGATACCGCGCCGCTGTACTATGACATTGTCACGAGTTACGTTTCATCCATGCCGGTTGCAAACGCGGCAGGAAACGTCTCCATCACGCGCCGTTACCTCGACCCCAAAACGAACAAGCCGCTGGAAAGCATTACGGAAGGTCAACTCGTCAAGGTGGAATTGGCGGTGAAGATTCCGGATAACGCGTCGTTTATCATCGTGGAGGATCATCTGCCCGGCGGGTTGGAGGCGCTCAACGAAGGACTTAACTCCACCACGCAGGAAATCGAATTTTACGATTACGAGTATTACCAGGAACGATTCTTCTGGCAGGATTACGGCTACAACTACAAGGAGATTCGCGGCGACCGCGTTTCATTCTTCATTACCGAATTGAATAAAGGATCAAAAACATTGACCTATTACGCGCGCGCTTCCATGACCGGCGACTTTAGCGCCCTGCCCGCCGAAGCGTACGCCATGTATGACGGTCGGGTCTGGGGACGCTCGTCCAGCGCGACCGTCAGCATAGCGCCTCGATAATATCATTCCATCGAACAAACACCGACAAACTTCATGCCCAAATCCACGCACTCGATATTTGCCGCCCTACTCCTATCTCTCATCGTGACCGCGTGCGCGTCTTCAACGGTTACGCCAAACGGCACAGCGCCGGTCATCCAAACCGTCGTCGTCCCGACAACGCCGCCGTGTATCGCGCTGCCTGTCGAACCCACGCCGGGACCGGATGCGCCGTCCATTTTTCCGCCGATTACGGATGCCGATCATATCCGCGGCCCAGAGAGCGCGACCGTCGCCATCCTGGATTACAGCGACTTTCAAGACCCGCGCTCCGGCGAACTGGCGGAAGCGACGCGACAACTGTTTGAGGAAAATCCGAACGACGTTCGCCTGGTCAGCAGGTTATTCCCCGTGTATGTTGTAAACGATAAGGCTACGTATGCCGCGCTTGCCGCCGAAGCGTCGGCGGAACAAGGCAAATATTGGGAGATGCACGATCTCCTGTTCGCGCGCCAGGCGGATTGGATCAACATGTCCGGGGAGGATTTTTATCAATGGGTCACCGCGCAGGCTCCAGCTTTGGACATGGACGCGGATCAGTTCAAGTCCGATCTCACGCGCGAGGAGATCGTCGCCAAAGTTGATCGTGCATGGGAGGACGGCGCCAAGCTCAACCTGCCCGGCACTCCCATTATCCTTATCAATGGGGATATTTATCAGGGCCCGCGCGACTACGCCAGCCTGAACAGCGTCGTCCAATTGCTATTGCTCGGCAACCGACAATTCACGTCCTGCCCGAACTTTACGATTGATCCCAAAAAGCAATACATCGCCGCGCTGAAAACCGAAAAAGGCGACATCGTGATCGAACTCTTCGCGGATAAAGCGCCGGCGACGGTGAACTCGTTTGTCTTTCTGGCGCGCAGCGGCTGGTACGATAACGTCACGTTTCACCGCGTCATCCCAAACGTCTACGCACAGACCGGCGACCCCAGCGGATCGGGCAAGGGCAACCCGGGCTATTACGTCATCACCGAGATCACGCCCTCGCTTACATTCAACAGACCCGGTATGGTGGCGATGGTCAACTCGGGACCGGATACCAGCGGAAGCCAGTTCTTCATCACCTACGCGCCCGTCGCGCAATACGACGGCAAATTCACGATCTTCGGTCAGGTACTCACGGGCATGGATGCGCTGCTCGCGCTCACGCCGCGCGACGCGCAACCCGGCGTCAACCCGCCGCCGGGTGATACATTGATCGGCGTGACGATTGAAGAAAAATGATTATGTCGCGCTATGAACGCAAGACGCAAAGGATAAACCTCGCATCTTTGCGACTCGGCGTTTGATTCGAGCCATGGGGAGCATTATGAAGTCCATGAATGGATTGTTGCGGGGATCATTTGTCGAATTCATGTCGCATCCTTCTGGAACAACAACTCGTCAGGTATTCTGCGACAAAAACCTCCGAAGGACATGATCCCTCGGAGGTCTTACTGGCTGGCTTGCATAATTACCGTAAAGCCTGCTTGTTTGAAGTGACGGTCAAAGGTAAGAACCTGTGTAATTCCCCGTTCTCGCATGACAATAAATGAAATGCAATCCACCAAACTCCATTCCTTGTCGTCGTATTTCTTGTATAAGGCGAACGCTTTATCGAAAATTTGCGGAGAATAGTAAACGATTTCGACCTCTTCGGAATCTATGAAGCGACTGATAATTTCAATCGCTTCCTCCTTGAATCCACGCGACAAGGCGTTTCCTATTTCAAGCAAAACTGCATCGGTCATTAACAGCCTTTGACCTTCAAAGAGGTTGGCAAGTTCCTGCGCTCTTTCATGAAATTGATCGTGTTCATTAACGAGCGCAAGAACGTAGGCGGTGTCAACGAAGATTTGTTCAGGCACGGCGCTCCCCGAGAATGTAAAGGTCGTGGTTTACAGAAAAATCTCTCGGCGCGACGATTTTAATTCGCTTGATTTTGGCGAGAGCGCCTTTTTTCCTTGATTTTCGTCTTGTTCGGCTCATTTGACGGATGAGTTTGTACAATTCATCCAACTCATCGGCGTTCAAACGGTCAAGTTCGGAGTAAATTAATTCGCGTGTGACCATAGGAATCTCCTGTGATGGGATTATACAACAGATAAACAAAACCTCCGAAAGACGAAGTCCCTCGGAGGTCAGTCTCTAACCCTTCGACAGGCTCAGGGCAAGTCCAATTCTCTAATTCTCCCCTCCTCAATTACCACTTACCAACTCACGCCGTCTCCAAATACCTCTCAATCTCATAATCCGTGACGCGGATGCGGTACTCATCCCATTCCGCCCACTTGGCGCGCGAGAAGGCTTCGTAAGCAACGGGACCGAGCGCGTCTTTCAAGACCGTGTCCTTGTCGAGGTCGCCCAACGCCTCGGCGAGGGAACCGGGCAATTCACCGACGCCGAGTTTCTTGCGTTCCTTCGCGTCGAGGTGATACAGGTTGACGTTGTTCAATGGCTTGGCGGGAGTCAGATTGTTGTCAATGCCATCCAGCGCGGCGGCGAGCATGCCCGCGAACGCCAGATATGGATTCGAAGCCGGGTCGGGGAAGCGCAATTCCGCGCGCATGGATTTGTGCCGCCCTTCGGTGTAGCGCGGGATGCGGATCAATGCCGAGCGGTTGATCTGCGCCCAGCCGATGTAGACGGGCGCTTCGTAGCCGGGGACGAGCCGCTTGTACGAGTTGACCGTCGGCGCGACCAGCGCCGCGAGTCCGCGCGCGTGCTTGAGTTGTCCCGCGATGAACGAGTAGGCGACGTTCGAGAGATGATACTCGTCGTTCGCGTCGAAGAACAGGTTGTCGCCCTTATCATCGAAGAGGCTTTGGTGACAGTGCATGCCGGAGCCGTTGATGCCGAACACAGGCTTGGGCATGAACGAGGCGGTCAATCCGTGTTGCGCGGCAATCGCCTTGACGGTGTACTTCAACGTCAGCACGCTGTCCGCGGCGCGCACCGCGTTCGCAAAGCGGAAATCAATCTCGTGCTGACCCAGCGCCACTTCGTGATGTCCCACTTCCACTTCGAGACCCATCGAGTTCAACGCGTCCATCAACTGTGTGCGGACGCGCGCGGCTTCATCGAAAGACGAGAAGTCGAAGTATCCGCCCACATCGTGCGGCACGGGATGGACCCCGTGTCCGTTCGCGCCTTTGAACAAAAAGAACTCAGGCTCGGGTCCGATGTTATACGTCCAACCGCGCTCGGCGATCTTCGCCATCAGCCGCTTCAACACGCCGCGCGGGTCGCCCTCGAACGGCTTGCCGTCCGGCGTATAAATATCGCAGAAGATGCGCGCCCGCCTGCGCTCTGCGGAACTCCACGGCAGGACCGCGTAGGTATCCGCGTCGAGCCGCAGGTGCATGTCGCTTTCCTGAATGCGCGCGAAGCCTTCCACCGACGAACCGTCGAACCACACGCCGTCTTCCAGCGCGCCGTCCAATCCGCGGATCGGCATGTCCACGCTCTTGACCGTGCCGGTCACATCCGTGAACTGCAATGAGACGAACTTGACTCCATCCTCGCTGACTCGTTTGATCAAATCCTTGGCGTCCATTTTATTACTCTCCTTTTTGTTTTGAATAATTTCGATTTTCGATGGGAGACCCTAAAGGTCTCTCAGACCTTTAGGGTCTGTACTTGGATATTTTAATCTTCGCCGTCGGGGACGGCCTGCAACGGTTCCGTCTTGACTTTGACCTGCCGCGCCCAATTGATAAAGATCACCGACCCGATAATGATCGCGGTCGCGACCGCGATGCGCGCGTTCAACTCCTCGTTCGCAAAAAGCCATCCGAGAAAAACAGCCACAACGGGATTCACGTACGCGTAGGTGGACGTCAACGACACCGGCGCGTTATGCAGAAGCCAGCCATACGCGACGAATCCGACGAGCGACCCGAACGTGATCAGATAAATGAGTCCCCACCACGAACGCATCGAAACGACCCCGAAACTGAATCCGTTTAATTCGTATGTTACCACGCTGACAATGAAAAGCGAGACCGATCCCATCAGCATCTGCATCCCGGTTGACATCAACGTGGACTTGGGCATATCCGCGCCCCTTGCGTAGATGGATCCCAACGACCAAAAGAACGGCGCGCATAATAGTAAGACAATGCCAAATGTGTCAAACGACTGGTTCGAGCCTGTGATCTCTGCGGGACCGATCAAAAGGAACACGCCGCTAAAGCCAATCACGAGTCCCAGAATGGAAAGCCAGTTTGGTTTTGTGCCGCCCGCGCGCAGGGACTCAAAAAACACCAGCCAAAACGGCGACGTGGAAATCATCAACGCCGCGATCCCCGATGGGACGGTTTTCTCCGCCAGCGCGACCAATCCATTGCCGCCGAGGAGCAACAACGTCCCGACAATCGCGGTGGCTTTCCAGTTGCTTTTAGTCGGCATATCGTCGCCCGCCGCGCGCCGCCATGCGTAAAGGATCGCGCCTGAGATCAAGAATCGCAGCGACGCGTGCAGGAATGGTGGCAGGGTCTCCACCGCGAAGAGAATCGCCAGATACGTCGAACCCCACACGATGTATAACGCCAGTAACGCCGTCCAAAGTTTTGTCTTCATTCATCTCCATTTGTAGGACAAATTGCCAATTTGTCCTACGGGCTCGCAGCGACATATTCACGGGCCAGTAGCGCCTTCTTCCTCAGCGCGCCGTAACGATATTTTCCAAACTCGCCGGCCTTCCGTACCACGCGATGACACGGGATCAACACCGCAATCGGGTTATGTCCGACCGCGCTCCCCACTGCCCTAGACGCGGTGGGCTGACCAATTCGTTCGGCGAGACCTTCGTACGTCGTCACCGCTCCGGCAGGGATTTGCAACAACGCCTCCCACACCTTCAACTGGAAGTTGGTGCCGCGCAGGTGTAAAGCCAGCGGTTTGATGCGGGCGTTGTAGCGCAGGTCGAAGATCGGTCCCACCAGCGCGGCGGTGGCTCTGTAGTCTTCGATCATCTGCGCGCCCTTCCAGTCGTCGACGAGATTATCAATCGCGTCGCCTTCGCTGGTCTCCACAAAGCCGAGATGGCAGATGCCGCGCTCGGTCAATCCGATCAGGCATTTGCCGAAAGGCGTGAGGTGAATCCCGTAGCGGATCGTCACGCCTTCGCCGCGCGATTTATATTCGCCCGGAGTCACAGCCTCGGTCGTCACGAAAAGATCGTGCAGGCGGCCCAGACTCGAAAGTCCGACCTGATGCGTGGTGTCCAAAAGATTCTCGGACTTGTCCAGCAACTCCTTCGCGCCTTCCTTCGTGAGGAATTGCAGGAAGCGTTTGGGGCTGACTCCCGCCCAGCGCGTGAACAAACGCTGGAAGTGATATTCGCTGAGTCCGATACTCGCCGCGACCTCTTCAAGGCTGGGCTGGTCTTTGAAATGATTTTCAAGGTACAGGATCGCCTGCTCGATCCGCAGGTAATCATCCGAAAGTTGTTTGAGGTTTGTGTCCATAGTGTCTCCTTTTATTGACGCTATTCTATGAACATCGCTCATTCCTGCCGACCCGATTCTTGCTACATTGCTCCCCTCTCCTTTTAGGAGAGGGGCTGGGGGCGAGGTCGGGTGAGGCAAAACAAAACAGGCATGCGCGGGCATGCCTGTTAAATGACTTCGCGATTTAAACAAACAGCCCTTCCACAACACAAAACAGACAAACCCTCCAGCCTGTTATCACTTGCGCTTCCCTTGTCCCGGACATCGCTGTCTGGTTTTCGGTTCGAGCGACAGAGTTTTTTTAAACTCGGCGCTCCTTGCGCTTTCTTTGGAAGGGAGAAGGGAGTCCGTGACAAACTCCAGAGGCATCCGCTGATCAATCCGATTTTCCCTCACCCCAGCCCTCTCCCAAGGGGAGAGGGAGAAGTTCGGTTAGCGTGTCCCTCGCGGGACAGAACCTCCACCTCGTGATCCCGCCGGTGGTTGAGTAGCCCGTAGGGCGTATCGAAACCAAAGGCGGGACCCAGCCGCTAATTCTCCGTTATTAAATTTTTATAATGGCGGCGATTGTATACGCATGGTATACCTTTGTCAAGTGGAAAAAAATATAGACCTGACAGGTTTCTAAAACCTGTCAGGTCTTTTACATTCGATTCCCCGCCAATGCCGTGTATTGCAAAGTTTTGAACCTGCTTTCGCAGGCGGGTCCTTACCCAGAAACGCCGCCTTGGCTCAGGCCTATCGCGTTATTTCTATGTGGAGTTAAAGACCCTTTTAACAAGTGTTGGCTCAAAACGGAAGGCGCAACATCACGCGCACAGCAGGGACACAAATTTTATACCATAAACGTCAACACAAGGGTAGGATAAGATTAATTGCGAATTTCCGCAGACCGTTGATTTAATTGTTGATTTGTGCTAACCTTGTTTCGATCCAGACCCGACATTTGCATAAGGAGATCAATATGGCGACAGTTCCAGGGATAGACGTTTCGTATTGGGACGCGGGCATAGACTGGCCCAGGGTGCGCGCGACTGGACAACGTTACGTCTTTGCAAAAGCCACGGAGGGGGATTTTTATCAGGACACCACCTTCGATGAAAACTGGTTCGGCGCAAAGTCAGCCGGATTATTGCGCGGGGCGTATCACTTCTACCGCTGTAACGTGGACGCGAAAAAGCAGGCCGACTATTTCATCAACTATGTGAAGTCTTTCAATGATAACGGCGATCTGCCTCCGGTGCTTGATCTCGAGAGTACCGATAATACGAAAAAGGATAAGATCATCTCCGGCGTAAAGACCTGGCTCGATCGCGTGGAAGGCGCGTTCGGTAAAAAGCCGATCATCTATTCGGGACCGTATTATCTTCAGGATAATTTATCCGAGGCGGGCGGCGGACCTCCCGCGTGGGCAAAGGATTACCCGCTTTGGATCGCGCAATATCCCAATCAATATGTGGAAGGTTCGCAGCCGTTCATGCCGCGCGGCTGGCTCAAATGGACGTTCTGGCAATACAGCGATAAAGGCAAACTCAACGGCTTCGGCGCGAACGTCAGCGTTGACATCAATGTCTTTAACGGCGCTCTGGAAGACTTGTATAAATTAGCCGGAGCGCAGGCAATTATCGATCAACCCAGGACGCCGCAGAAACATACTGTGGCGGCGGGCGATTCATTTGAGTCGGTCGCCAACAAATACGGCCTCACCTTGCGCGAACTGATCGGCGCCAACCCGCAGTTATTGAAGACCGGCGATTCGCTGACGGTTCCCGTCGCAGTGTCGATCCCCGCGCAAAGCGCGGGCGGCGGTTCCGCGTCCGTCAGCGCGGCTCCCAAAACGCACACCGTCCAATCCGGCGAGACGCTGTATTCAATCGCCATCAAATACAACACGAACATCGCGGCGATTGCCGCGTTGAACAACCTCGCCAACCCCAACAATATCAGCGTGGGGCAGGCGTTGACTCTACCGTAATCGAATGAACGGAGAAGTCCGACACGGCTTCTCTGTTTTTTCAATACCCATAAGGAGGTTAACATGAATCTTGTACAAGGCGTTGACGTCGCGGAATACGAACCGCGCGTGGATTGGCGCGTGTTACGCTCGCAGGGCATCCGCTTCGCCCTCATCCGCGCCACATCCGGCACGGGATACGTGGATCGAAAATTTGCCGATCATTGGGCTGGCGCGCGCGCCGAGGGAATTTTGCGCGGCGCCTATCATTACCTCTTTGCCGAAGAGGACGCCAAACGGCAGGCGCAGTTATTCATCTCAACCGTCGGTTCCGATAAAGGCGAACTGCCGCCCATCATTGACCTTGAAGACAAATACAACGAAAACGCGTCCGCCGCCAAAATCATCAGTACCTGCAAAGCGGTTTTGGATATCGTCGAGCAGTCGTTCGGCCGCAAGCCGATGGTGTATTCCCGCAAGACCTACCTCGACCCGCGCTTTACGCAAAACGGAAAAGCGCCGCTGTGGGCAAAGGATTATGAACTCTGGGTGGCGCAATACCCCTTCAAGTATGATCCCGCCATGCACCCCAATGTCAACATGCCCGTGCAGCCCTCCGGCTGGAAAGAATGGCGCATCTGGCAATATTCCGAAACCGCCATCCTCGAGGGCGTCACCGATGAAAACAATCGCCCCACGCGCATTGACCTCGACTGGTTCCGCGGCACGGAAGCCGAGTTATATCAATACGCAAAAGTCCAGCCAGCCGCCGACCAAACCTATACCGTCAAAGCGGGCGATACCTTCAAAAGCATAGCGGACTCTCATCAGTTGACCGTCACCGAATTGCTGGACGCAAACCCGTCATTGCTCAAAGCCGGAACAACGCTTTCCATCCCCGGGCGCGTGGACATTCCCGAACCGCCCCCGGACCCCGACCCTGATCCAAAGTCCGTCGTCACCCACAAGGTGACAAAGAAGGACACGCTCTTCGGGATTGCGCTCCAATACAAAACGACGGTGGACGCCATTATGGCGATCAACCCGCAGATCACGAATCGAAACATCATCTTCGAGGGACAGATCATCGTGATCCCCTCCTGATAAGACGACGTCCCCGCTTCGCCTCACGCGACGGGGACGTTTGATTCTGTTTCGAGATTCCTTTTCCTCCTCCCAAAATTTGTCCCGAACTTCCTTACTTGTCTCCTTGTCTACTTGTATACCTGTCTACTTGTTTTCCTGTCTCCTTGTTTCCTTGTCTACTTGTCTACTTGTTTCCTTGTCTACTTGTGTACTTGTCTCCTTGTCCCCCTCTCCCTGCCCCTCCCTCACTGCAAACCCTCCGTCCCGCCCTCGAGAATAAACCGAATCACCATATCGTTGACGATCCACTCAATCGGCGCGCGGTCGTCGGTGAATACGGTTGTAGTTTCATAGGCGCTGTTGAGCTTTGTAAACGTTGTTTGCATGGTGGTAATCAAAAGCGGATGGACAGCCGCATCCTGTGACAACGCCAAAAGATTCATCGCAAAATTTTCCGGTATGGTTTTTTGCTTCGTGGCGAAGATCATCGTGTTCAATGTGCCGGGGATATCCACCGTGTAAATTGAAGGGAAGACGGTCGCCATCGTGGTGGCAAGTCCGTTGATCAGGCGGCGGTCGCCGGGGACGTTGGCGCTGTTGATGGTCAGGACTCCGTCATCAGTCAGGTGTGAGGCGCAAATCTCGAAGAATTCCCGCGTCGTCATGTGCGGAGGGATGTATGGAGGGCGATAGGCGTCCACGGCAATGATGTCGTATTTGTGTTCGCTTCGTTCGAGATTCAATCGTCCGTCGCCGAGGATGACGTTGAGGTTGGGCATGTTCATATCGAAATATTTTTGTCCCACCTCCACAATCTTCGGGTCGAGCTCATAACCGTCAATCGGAATAGCGCCGTACACGGCGGTCATCTGGCGCGCGGTTGTGCCTGCCGCGAGTCCGACAATGGCGACGCGCTTTATATCCGACGGTTTGCGATCCGCATAAAAATATGGGCTGGCGAGAAACTGATCCCAGGGTCCGTTATATTGCAGCGTGTCGGGATGGTAAATGGAATGTTGACCCTGTCCCTCGTTGAGGCGCAGGATGGTGTAGCCGTTGACTTGAATCACCTCGATATAGTTATACGCCGACTCGGTTTCATAGATTTGTCTGGCGCTGGTCTTCAAAGATTGATTGGCGGTGAGAAACGCAAGCGCAATCAGGATGACGGGCATCCACGAATATTTGAGCGCTTCTTTCCTGTCTGCGAAACGCGCCAGACCGATCAACGCGACGATCAACAAAATCATACTGAATAAAAGAAACGTGTTCTTTGTGCCGATGGCGGGGATGGTGACCAGCGTTGGCAGAAACGTGCCGATGAACGATCCCAGCGTAGAGATGGAATAAATCTGACCGGAGGTCTGACCTGCATGAGCGGTGTCGTCAACCAACAGGCGAATCGCGTACGGTGAGATTGTTCCCAGCAATGTAATGGGAACGATAAAGAGAACCAACACCGCGATAAACGACGCGCCTAAAATGCCGACTTGCAACGTATCGAACGCGGTCGCCGCGGCGCGCAGGACGGGACTCGCAATATAGGGGACAAGTCCCAGCGTAAACGCGCCCCAGGCAAGGACGCGGTACATCGCCGCGGGAGTCGGGTTCGCATCCGCCCATTTGCCGCCGAGGAAATATCCCAGCGTAAGATAAATGAGGATGAGTCCGATAATGCTAGCCCACACAATATTGCTTGTGCCAAAGACGTTGCCGATAAGTCGCCCGGCGGCAAGTTCGGCGGCGAGCGTGGTCATGCCGGAGATGAAGACGGTGAAGAGGAGGTAGCGTTTCATAGGAGGAGGATTATACCGTTGGAGGGGAGGAGTAATTGGTAATTTGTAATTGGTGTTGGTCGAGTAGGCGATGATCGTCCGCCGTATCGAGACCAGAGATTAGAGATTGGAGATTACATCGCGTCGAGCGGAGTGAGGACAGTTCCACCGTCCGAACGCAGACGAAGCGGGCGATGATATACTTTCCTCAGTCAAAGGAGCAGAATGTATATTCCAAAACTGCATCGTGAAGAAGATCGTGGAAAGATTTTGGAGTTTCTCCGCCAGAATGAGTTTGCGACGCTGGTAACGTATGACGGGGAGAAGCCGACGGCAAGTCATTTGTTGATGGAAGTGGCGGAAGACGGCGAGCAACTCTTCGTCAATGGACACATGTCGAGGGCGAACCCGTTGTGGAAGACTTTCGAGAAAACCCCCGAAGCGCTGGTCGTCTTTATGGGCGCCCATACGTACATTTCGCCGACCTGGTACAACCACGTCAATGTGCCGACGTGGAATTATCAGGCGGTACATATCTACGGCAAGCCGCGCGTTGTGAATGACCATGAAGAGACTTATGATATTCTCTCTCGTTTGATTACGAGAAATGAATGTAATCCCTCTTATAGACTGGAGACTCTCCCGCCGGATTTTGTCGCGAAAGAAATCAAAGGCATTGTCGCGTTTCAGATCGAGGCGACGCGCATCGAAGCAAATTACAAACTCAGCCAGAACCGCGATGATGAGGACTACCATAACATCATCCAGCGTTTGCAGGAACGGGAGGATGAAATGTCGCGTCAGGTGGCAGAGGCGATGAGTCGGAACAGACTCCTGACCGCAGACCGCGGACGATAGACAGCAGGCAGTGGTCTACAGTCCATCGTCTACGGTCTACTGTCTATGGTTAACGGTCCGTCGTCTTCCCGTCTGAGGGTTTCGTTCAGCGCGTGATGTTATGTGGTAAAATCTCGCCCGCCATGATAGAGCCTGAGGAACTATCCGAAATCGAATCCCCGCAAACGACCAACATCTCGCAATCCGACGTGCAAACCGTCCATGCCCAGACGGTGCGGATGCTTCAGTCGGATGCGGAACTGATCACCGCCGATGAAGTCGAACTCCAACAGAGCGCGGCGGCGAATGTGAAGGCGAATCACGTCGGCGCGCGGCAATCCGCGCTGGCATTTGTGAACGCGGGCGAAGTCGCGCTGGAGAGCGGGGCTGTGGGTTTTGTTCAGGCGGGGAAAATGTCTGTGGGCGGGTCTGCGACAGGCGCGGTCGTCGCGGGAAGCGTGGAAGTCCATCACGGGATGGCGGGCTTGGTGGCGGGACGCGATGTCCATGTCGAGGAATCCCGAACGGTCGTCCTGCTGGCTCGCAACGTCAGCGGCAACGTGACGACAATATTCAATACGCGCGACGCGTTGATTATCGGACTCGTCAGCGGTTTGTTTTCGGGATTGATGTTGTTGCTTGGGCGAACGTTGTTCAAGCGATCTGGTTGAATGTAGCAGCGATTTCAATCGCTTATTATGGACGACTGAAGTCGTCACTACAGAAATTTTATTTTAGAGCGAAGGTAACTCGTAGTAACGACTTTGCGTAGCGCCCTTTAGGGTCAGTCGTTGTTTATGGGTGAGAGGCGCTCGAGGAGTAACGATGGAGAAAGTTGTACTAAAAGCCAGCAAGCGCGAGATGACTGGCAAGCAGGTGAAGGCTTTGCGCCGCGAGGGCAAACTGCCGGGCGTGATTTACGGTCGTCATACCGATCCGATCAACATCAACCTGGAGGCGCACGGCGCCTCGCTGGCGTTGGCGAGGTTGACATCTTCCAGCCTGGTGACGATTGAAGTGGAAGGCGCGGAGCATCTTGCGCTGGTGCGCGAGAAGCAACGCGATTACATCAAGAACCGTTTGTTGCATGTGGATTTTCTGGCCGTGTCGCTCACCGAAAAACTTCGCACGGCGGTGTCCATTCGCTTTGTGGGCGCTTCGCCGGCGGTGAAGGATTTCAACGCGGTGCTGGTGCACAACCTCGAAGAGGTCGAAGTGGAGTGCCTGCCCGCCGATCTGCCCGAACGTATTGATGTTGACATTTCAATTCTCAACCGTCCCGGCGAAGGCATCCGCTTGAAGGACGTGCACGTTTCGGATAAGGTCCGTCTGTTGGGCGACCCCGAAACGATGGTGGCAGTTGCGACCTTCGCGAAGGTGGAAGAGGAACCCGTGCCTGGCGCGGAAGGCGCGGCGGTTACTGCGGCGACTCCAACCGCAACCGAGCCCGAGATTTCCGTGGAACGCGGCAAGAAGGAAGAGGAAGCCGCGGAGGAAAAGAAGAAGAAGTAAGGTTGATCTGCTTGAATCAAAATGGGATACAGCGAACGCTGTGTCCCATTTTTTGCACGGAACGTCCCGCAGGTTTTCTGGCAGGAACTTTGTTGTTCGAAGAAACCTGCGGGACGGTTTGATCAATACCCCAACACTTTCAGAAAATCCACCGTCATGCGCGCGGTGGCGCCCCAGAGTAATTCGCCGTCGTAGGGATGATAGGCGATGACCGCCCGCTTGCGGCCCTGAATTTCAAACTCCCATCGGTTCGACGGCTGACTCAACCACCCCAGCGGAATCGTAAAGACGCGCGCCACTTCATGTTCGCCCAAACGGAAGACTGTGGGCCACTTGATGACTCCCACCACCGGCGTGACTCGAAAACTTGAAATCGTGATCATGTTCGCCAGCCTGCCCAATACTTTGACATCGTTGGGACTGATCCCGATCTCTTCATCGGCTTCGCGTA
>Ga0247727_10002668_pt1 | contig 40430 bp, 39 predicted proteins | sample WisWelCaveWW1625_FD_202498 | JGI IMG/M metagenome (GOLD analysis project Ga0247727, IMG submission 202498) | Biofilm microbial communities from Wishing Well Cave, Virginia, United States - WW16-25 | ecosystem: Environmental > Aquatic > Deep subsurface > Groundwater > Cave microbial mat | place... | reverse complement strand
TCCGGAGCCGCATCCGGAACCGCATTCCGGAACCGCATCCGGCTACCGTGTCCTCGTCCGGTCGTAATCCAAGGCCCTGCGCAGCGCGTTAGCGCGGAGCAGGGCCCAATGCCCTACACGCTCCTAGTCCTCGGTGAACAGCTGCGTCACTGCCGGCAGCTCCTTCGCGCCGATCTTCACGCCCGACTCGTTGACCTTCTCCTTCCGGTCCGCCTGCCAGAACTGGTACGTCCAGCCCAGGCTGTCGTCGGCCGTGAACACCTCCGGCACCAGCCCCTCGACGAGACTCTCCAATTCCTGGCGCGTCTCCGGTGGAAGCTGGACCTCCAGCACCGGATCGCCTGCTCGGAAGATCTGCGGGAGCATTCGCTCGGCGAACGAGCTGGCGAGCACCAGGGCATCGACGCGGCGCTCGCGCGCGAGGTCGCGGCAGTCCGACAACGTGATGGCGACGTTGTTATTGGGCTCGATCAGGAGGCCGTTGTCGGCGAGGAAGCGTGCGAAGAGCAGCCGGTGCCAGTGTTCGTAGGCACACTCGATGACGAGACGATCGATGGATTGGGTGGCGCGACGCTCGCCGGTCTCGTCGCCGAGCTGGCGGCCGTGGGCACGGAGGCGGTTGCGGAGCGCCTTCCGCTTGGCATCCATCCCGGAATGCGGCTCCGCCTCGTCTACGGCCAGCGACTTGAGCGCGGCGCACGCGCCCGTCTCGGCGGTTCGCCGGGCGGCCTTCACCGCCGCCTCCAGCGACTTCCTCAGAGGACCGGATAGGACCGACATCTATGCCGCTCTCGTGGTCATGTGAGCACGATCGGGCCGCGCTGGACGGCGTCGAGCATCGCCTTCTCCTGGCGGTCGAGCCATGCGCGCACCTCGGCCTCGTCGCGCAGCGTGGCGCGCTCGACGACATGGACCTGTGCCTTCGGCTCCAGTCGTCGTGCCGCCTCCACGAGTGCCCGGCTGGTGCGGCCGGCGACAGCATCAGCCGCCGCCCGCCGCGCAGAGAGCGGCATCGAATCGAGGGCCGCAAGCAGCTCGTCCTCGGTTGCGATGGACAGCGCCGGGACGGGCGTGAGGTCGACCGCGCCGAGAATCTCGGTGCGATCAGTCTCCGAGAGGCGCTTCCACGCATCGCTGGCGTCCAGCCGCTGGACTGCCGCGCGGTGCGCGGCCTCGTGTGCCTCGTGCGCTGCTTTGACCTCCGAGCGGAGCGTGGTCGCGAGCGACGCCTTCACCGGCCCCACTCGATCGGTCTTGTCGAGAAGGTGCCTGCCGTCACGGATGGCGGCCGCCTGCGCGACGTCGTCGCGCGCCCGATCTAGCCCCTCCGCGTGGCGCACCAGGCGCATCAGGATCTCCCAGGTGGGAAGGCGTCCCCGCGCCAGCTCCCACAGCTTCCTCCACTGATCGGCGTTCGCCTGGAGGACGTCGGCCTTCGACCAGATGGCGAGGAGCAGCTCGTTCCCGGCCAGCCTCTTCAGATCCTCGATACCGACCGTGTCGGGAGACGGAGCTAGCGGCGGCGGGCCGCCGCCGTCCTTGGCCAGCTGTGTCATCGTGTCGAGGAAGCTGCCGGCGAGGACAGCCTCGTCGCCCCTCTGAGATCCGAGCACGTTTTGGAAGAGGCCGCGGAGCCTCAGCCGCTGCTCCATCGTGAGCGTGAACGACTCGACCTGGAACTCGGCCTTCTGGATCTTGTTCTGGTCGAGCTGGCCGGCCACGACTGCCGCGCGGTTCAGCGACGCGCGCAGGTGTCCCGACCTGTGCAGGGCGATGAGCGCGGCGTCGATCGCATCTTGCGGCCAGCCGCAGGGGCTGGCGCGAAGCGCCTTGCGGACCTCGCCTCCGTGCTTGCCGGCACCGACGACTTGAAGGACCTCGACGCAGACCGGATGTTGCTCGGTCGGCCCTGTCCAGCCGACGACCTGAAAGGGCGAGTCGGCTCCGTCGCGGGCGCGCTTGATCGCCGTTTCCCAGCTGCCGTGATCGGCTTCTTTGAACCGGGGGAAGAGACGCGCCAGCGACGCGGTCGCCGCTGCGTGTACCCGCTGGTCCAAGGTCAGCTGGAACAGCTCGGTCCCGCCGCCCTGCAAGACCTTGGCGTTGCCCACAATCTGCCTGACCAGCTGGTCGCGCTGGGTCTCCGCAACCTCCAGCCGGCTCTTCATGCTGTCGTGCGCGACCTTGCCCTCCGGGCTTCCGGGCTGGCCCTTGAACGCCAGCGTCTGCTGCGCAGCGTCGGTCTCGACGATCCACCGGCGCAGATCCTCAGCGGACTGGCGGGCGATGAACACGAACACGGCTGGACTGTCGGTTCCCGCCTTGCGCGCGGCGTCGATCACCTCTTTGTCCGAGCAGCTCCACCCATCACGGATCCAGAGCGGGATATCCTCGCCGACCCGGGGCGGCTCGGCATCGCCCACATGCAGGTCCAGGTGGCGTGCCTGCTTGGAGACGCCCTGGACCATTTTGACCGACCGAGCGATCGCGTCGGCCTCGGCGCGGAACAGCTGGTCCCGCCTCGTCGAGACGGTGGGATCGTCGTTCATGAGCTTCGTCTGGTGGTTCCGAAACACCTTGTCCCATTCGGCGCCCTCCCGCGTCTGGAGGCGGTACTCGTCGCCGATCAGCATCAGGACGCCGCTGCCGGCCAGCTTGTCGAGAACGCCACTGACCTTCTCGCGCAGTTTCCCGCTGTCGGCTCGCAGATCCTCGACCAGCAGGTCGCCGATCATCTCCTTCGTCGCGCGGACGCCGATGTCGCTCCCGGCCTCGCGCGGCAGCTTGCCGACGAGGAATACGAGGCCGCAGATCCGACTCGCCAGGCGTCCGTCCGGCCCGTCCTTGCCGAGGTTGATGATCCGTTCGTTGATCTCCCGGAGCAGCACGCCCGTGCTCACCATCTCGGGAGCGAGTGCCTCGTAGAGCGCGTCGGCCGGGATGACGCAGCCCACGTCGCGGTCAGCGATAGCCGAGAGGGCGTCGTGGATGATGCGGAGCTGGGACCGAAGCTGGCTCTTCGTGCCGGCGGCGTCGATGGCGCGGAAACACTCCTCCCAGAACCGCCGGCGGACTGGCAGCAGCGGATAGTCCTCGATCAAGATGTCGCGGTCCTCGGGTCGCTCGCCGATCCGGGTGCCCTGGAGCTGGCGAGAGACCTCGCCCGCGTAGTCCTTGAGAGCGTCCCGCGTCTTGGCGAGCACGGCGGGCTTCTTTGCGAGAAGCACCTTGCGCGTCACCGTCTCGACATCCGCGTCGGAGAGCGGAACGCGGATCGTGAAACGATCCATCAGCTTCTGCAGCAGCGGAACGTCGGTGAGAGCGTTCTGGCCCGCGCCGACGACGATGATCTTGCTGTCGATCTGCTTCGAGATCGCCTCGGCCACCTCCGTTACCATCGTGGACCGCTCGTTCGACGAGCCGATGTACTGCTGGACCTCGTCCAGAACCAGGATCGTACAGGGCAGCTTGCCGTCCTTGCCGGCGAGGGCGAGTGCGCGCTTGGCGAGCACCACGAACTCGGGCGTCGGAATGTCGGTGGCCGTCGGTGGGAACTGCGCCCGGAGCGTCTTGCGCGCCTCGGTCTCGTTGGGCGCGAAGTTGGAATCGCAGGCCAGCATTGCCTTCGCGATCGGACCGCTCACGTAGAGGTTGGAAAGCTCAGCGAGCCAGTCCTTGCCGGCCTTCTCGACCGCCTTCTTCACCTTGTCGTAGTAGCCCTCGTCGCGCAGCCAGAGGCAGAACTGCGCGAGCGGCAACTGGTCGGGAAGCCCCGCGCCGCGCAGGATCACGCCGAGCACGGTCAGCCGCACGTTGTCGGTCGTGCCGCTGGGCAGGGCGCCGGCCGCTGCAAACAGCCCGCCGGCGCGCCTGCCGGCCGTGTCCAGCTCCTTGAGCAGGTCCTTCACGTCGGAAGGAAGCGAGCCTGGCAGCGATCGCGCGGTCGTGCCGTCATCAAACCTGGTGTCCTTCCACAGGTGGCAGAGCATCTTGAGCAGGTGGGACTTGCCGCTGCCGAAGAAGCCACTGACCCACGCCGCCGGCTGGTTGGTCTTCTCCAGGTTCTTGAGGAAGGATTCGAGGATGCGCGCCATCCCGTCGGCGTACTGGCCCTCGCAAACGAACGTGCTCAGCTCGCCGTGCAGCTCTTCGAGGGCCTTGCCGGTGGCATCGGACGTGATCCGCGCCTGGCCGTTGTTGACCAGCGGCTGCTTCGACGGATCGCGGTAGAGGATCTCTTTGATCTTCATGTGGCGTCTCCCCCGGCCTGCAGGGTGATGGGGACGGCGAGATAGTCCCAGCCCTCCCGCGCGTCGAACAAGCGGTACGCCCGGGTCTCGTAGGTTCCTGGGAAGAAGACGACGAGCCGACCGCGGATGTCTCCCTCGACTCTCTTGAGCAGCTCCGAGACGCGAGTGAACCCGAAAAGCGCCCCGACGCCGAGCAGAGCGACAACCGATCGGTCTCCGGCCTCGGGTCGAGCGAGAGCGTCGCGAACCTGCCGCGCAACGACCTCCGGGAAGTCGCGCTCCAGCTTGACCTTCAGGTCGTCGGGAGCCTCGAAGTAAGCGTCGCGGTACTCGTCCGCCGCCATCCAGGTGGCGAAGGTTCCCGTCAGATCAACTTCGAACCACTCGTAGCCGGCCTCGCGCGTCTTGTGATCGAAGTGGCTCCTGCGGGTCCGCAGGGGGCGTTCGAGTTCGGGATCGTAGACCACCATGATCACGCGCTCGGCACCCGACACCGTCGTCTGCCAGGGCGTCGAGATGTGCTTGGAGTAGATCTCGGCCAGCTGCTCGATTCGTCCCACGCTCATCTCCTCCCGTGCCGGGGGTCCAACCGATCCAGGGACAGCGAGAGTACCTCTCCCGCGGTTTGCAGATCGATGAGCCCGATCCGCCTGGCTTCGATGGCTGACTCCCTCGCTTTGACGGGGTCGGCGTCGAGCACACGAAGCCACGTGCTGGCGAGGAGATCATCGCCGCGGTAGCCGGCGGCCTCCCCGAGGTAGAGGGCGAACGCGACGGCCGGAGCCGTGGCCAGAACGCGGCGTCGCGTCTTGTAGGTCCGTCCGACGAGATGGCCCGCCTGGCTCCAGGAGCTACCCGCGTTGCGCGCGACCTTGTCGAGGATGCTGTCGTTGAGCCGCGCACCGACAGCGGCTCGCAGAGCGGAGATGACGGGCGGGCGCGTGAGCACCTCCCCCGGGCGGAGCGCGAGGATCGGCGCCGCTGTCGCCCGGAGAAGCGGGTCGCGCGCCAGCGCCGCCAGTAGCGCGAGCAAGTGGCGGTCCGCCTCACCCAGATCCCAGAGCCGACGCAGCACGCGAAACAGAGGGACATCTGGATCGAGCCCGTAGAGTTCCGCGAGCCGCTGGCGAGAGAGCCGGCGCGTGGCGGTGGTCGGCTTGCCGAGGCAGTTCTCGTCGACGATCGCGGCGCCGTAGTCGGCGCGCGAAGCGTCGCGGCCGCAGGTGCCGAGCACGGCGGCGAGATCGCCGAACATGATGGTGCGGCTCGTGTGCGTGCCTCGCGCGCCGAAACGGAAGCCGACTTTCTCCGCGGCGGCGGTAGGGGCGTCTCGGCGGATGAAGCCGCTCGCGGCCCCCGGATCGCTAAGGTAGGTGGATTCCATCGGTCCCGCCGGCAAACTTGCCGGCGGGGCAACCTGCCTCAGAAGCTCAATGAGATCAAGCCAGAATCGGGCGTCGCGAGCATGGCGGGCGGCAGGCCTTGGGCCTCGGGAACTGCCAGCGGTCCCGGCCCATCGCCCAGGGCTTGCACGCCCAGCCGCCGCTGATCGCGGAACTTGGCGCGTGAGCTGGTCGGTCAGGTGGAGATCGCGCCGCTCGTCGGATGGGGCCAGATCCGCATCGCCCGCCCGAACAGCTCGCGTGCCCGCTTGAGGATCGCTTCCTCGTCCCACGTCTCGGTCTTCTGGAAGTACGCGTTCAGCAGGAGGAGGCTCTGCTCGGTGATCTCTACCTTCTTGCGCTCGAACGGGCCGTCCCGGACCTCCGCGTTCAGCTCTTGGGTGAGCAGCGTCAGGTTGCCGAACGTGTGGATGATGCGATCGCGGCGCTCCTCGGGGCTCTCGTCCCCGCCCTCCGCGGCTGCCTGCGGTGGCGGCCAGTGATTCCGCCAGGCGCGCGGCATGACGTGCTCGACCGTGAGAGTCCTGGGGAGCGACAACGGCTCCTGCTTCTTCGTGAGCATGTCCTCGTGGATCGCGCCGAGCACGACCTGCACGCCCGGAGACTTGAGCCTCTCGTACACGGATTCGCGCAGCCACGCTGCCTCGAACTCCTTGTCGTCCGGCCAGCGATCGACACCTGAACCGGCGGAGAGACGCGTGCGAAGCATGGCTGGGTCGGGCACATCGGCGGACCGAAGGTCGTGCAGCAGAGCCGCGAACAAACGATTGTAGCCCTTGGTCGTCACGCCGCAGACCCACCGCCGGACGAGGAACGATTCCAGATCGCGGAGCATCTCGTCGCGCGCCGTCCGGCCGATCCTCTCCTCGGCCTCGACCACGAGGTAGAGAAGCACCGGATACACCGTCGTCGTGTCGAGGACGATGAGGCGGCTTGCGAACGACGCGAGCCGCGGGTCGCCACGCCGGAGCATCTCCGGCTCGTAGAACTGGCGGTAGGCGCTGCTGAAGCGCGCGACCTCGTCGAGCACGCCCGCGACCGACCGGCCCGCCTGGTCCTTGTCGCGCCACCAGGACCGGAACTCGTCGTACAGGTGTCCGAGCGCCACCATGCGCTCCGTCCTGCAGGACAGGTAGTGCTGGAAGAAGAGGTCGAGCAACGGTCGGTGCTCGCGGCCCTGCTTCACCAGCTGCTTCCAGAACCCCGCAGTTCCGTCCTCGTTGTTCTCGTCGTAGACGCGCCAGTGCGACTCGTAGAGGGTGTCGCCATCGGCCCCGGCGCGCGTGAAAACGAGGTTACGGATCAGGTCCGACGGCAAGAGCGGCGCCCCCGTGGCGTTCAGCGTCTCGAAGATGACCTGAGGGTCGTCCCCCTCTTCAAGGTCGATCACGACGAGCTGCAGGCACTGGCGGATCGCGTCGAAGAGCGCGAGAGCCCCATCGGCAGGCCGAGCGGCCTCCGAGACGTACTGTCGGATCGAGGAATCGAAGAACCGATAAGCCTCGACGAGCCTCGGCCCGGTGACCGGCGTCTTCCTTCGCGACCCCGTGTACTGGACCGGGTACCTCGCGTCCAACGCCGTGCGCGACCCCGCGCTCATGACCCCCTCGAAGACGCCGCGGTCGGACTTCGTGGGCCAGACCTTGAACCGGTCCTCCTTCGCGCCGAGGACGTCGGAGTGCTCGGTGAGATCGGAGAGCTTCTTGCCGACCTTCGAGAGCGTCGCCTTCGCGGTCTCATCGGGCTCGCGCTCCGCGAGTTCCGCGACGTTGTCGCGCAACGCGGCGAGGAAGATCTGAAGGGTGGTGAGCCGTTGCTGGCCATCGATGATCTGCGAGGCGGCGACGTCGCGGGTGGCGATCTTGATCTGGGAAAGGACGATCGCGCCGAGGAAGTGCGGTGCCTGCGCCTCGCCCCGCGCGAGGCCGATGGCCTTCGTCTCGATGTCCTCCCAGAGGGGTGCCCACTGCTCGTCGATCTTCCAGACGTACGGCCGCTGGTACAGCGGCACGACGTAACGCTTTTCCATCTGGAAGATCTCGTAGACGGTCGCCTTGTCCGGCTTCATCTCGCACCCCCCTTGAGCGCCGGAGGCTACCAGGTTCGCGAGGTCGAGCGATTACCGGCGCGGACCGGGCTTGGGCGGGCGCGCCGGGTTAGCGATGCGGATGATCGAGAACACCGTTCAACGCCGTCCCCGGTTTCCGAGGCGGATTCTTCGAGACGCAACCGCTACTCGTCCGCTTGCGCCTGCTGGTCCTCCGCAGCCTCCATCCCCTTTCGGAGCACTTGCTTCACGGATAGGGCACGCTCGACGGCGATACCGAAGTTGAACTCGGAGCTGACACGAGCCGTCACGAAGCAGTGACCGCGCTGCTCCGCTCGCGCGAAGAGCGCGAGTACATCGAAACCCAGGTTGTTGTACGGATTCGGCTTCTCGGGCTCGACCTCACCCCTCGCCGACTCGGCCTTCGGCAGGCTCGCCACGAGGGCGCAGAAATCAGCCTTCGAACACTCGGGCGCTAGGTCACGCACGTCGTCGAGATCGAGGAGCAACTCGTCTGTTACGTCCCAGAATGACTGGCCATCGCCGTCTGCCCGGATCCGATACAGCCTATGACCTGCGATGAGCGCCGCGGTGGGCTTCTGCACCCGCGCCGCCTTGCGGATCGTCCGACGCCGCCCCTTGCCCTTCGTTGCTCGCTTCTTCTTCATGCCCTTTCGGCTCTGCCGACCTCCGGGTCGAGGCTACCACCGCAAGGACTGCCCACCGCGTGGTCCCCCGGCTCGTCGGCCGGGGCTGTGGATCGCGCAGGACCCCCGGAACGTGGAGGGCCGGCCCTCTTATGGGCGACGACTATTCGAAGTTCGACCAGACCGCGTGTCTCTCGTCCGCGCCCAGGTCCGACGCGGACCACTCGCATACTTTCCGCATGCCGGGGCACCAGGAGAACTCGCGCCAGACGGCGTCGTCATCGAGCGCGATCGGTTCGAGGACCGTCGGCGCATGGTAGTGGACGTGGAACCGGACGAGGCCGGTGTTCTTCAGGACGCGGCGCGTCTCGCGTGCGGTAGCAGGGAAGTCGTCCACGTGGTCGAGCGCGTTGACGGAGATCATCGCGTCGAGGCGCCCGTCGGGGAACGGCATCGCCTCGGAGCGGCTCTGGAGGAACCGAGCCCGACCCTCGTAGTGGCGAAACGGGTAGCCGAGCGATCGGAAGAGATCCATGAGCGGGTCCAGGCACAGGACCTTACAGCCCGTGAAGGCCAGCCCGCTCGGGATGCCGCCGGAGCCGATGTCGAGCACGACGAGCCCGTCGAAAGCATCGGGCGCCAGCCGCAAGGTCCGCAGGTACTTGGGCTCCTGGTGGACCTTCGCCCACGTCAGGATCGCGTTCTCGCGCGGCGTGCCGGCCACCACCCGCGCCGCCGGAGAGGGAGCCGGCTCGCCGAAGAGGGCATCGACCTCGCCCCGGCACCACTTCTCGTACTTCAGCACGACCTTTCGCCGGTACTCGACGGCCGCCGCGCGCTTGTTCCTGGACTCTATTTCGATTTCGTACCCCATGGGGGAGACTCATCTTGCGCCCCGGTGCAGGTCTCGCGCCAGACACCGCAGATCGCTGGTCGGCGGTGCGGCGGGGGAGATATCCTTCGTGGAAGTGAGGGGGCTCGACACCACCGCCGGTGAAGCTGCCCGCGGCGATACCTTTGCCCGCCGCTCCGTGTGCATCGTCGGCAACGGCGGGGACGACGGTTCCATCTCGCCCGCCGATATCGACGGCCACGACGTGGTCGTGCGCTTCAACGACGCCACCTTGGACGGATCCCTTGGCCGCAGGATCGACGTGTACGCCACGACGTTCCGCAAGGAGGTGCGGTCACCGCCGTCGCTCTTTCGAGATCGGGGAGCGCGCCTGGCGACTCTCTCGCGCGCGGCGCCCCCCGCAGACCTCGGCGCGCGGGTCGAGGTCTGGGAGGCGAGCGCGCGCGCCCTTGAAGGCGTCCTCGGGTGCTGGCCATCGTCGGGGCTGGTGGCCATGTTCGAGGCCGTCGGCCGCGGCGCTCGCTGTATCACGCTCGCCGGAATGGACCTGGCGCCGTCGCTCGCACGCGACCCAAAGTGGCCGGAGGGCTACGCGCCGCCGAGCCTGTACCACAACTTCATCGGCGAGCAGCGCGTGTTCCGCGACCTGGTCCGCTCGGCGCGCGAGTCGGGCACGACGTTTCGGCCGTGCCGGTCCCTCGCGCGTCTGCTGCCGAAGGCGGCGCGCCCCCGCGTCCGCGTCGATGCTCACGCGCTGGTCACCCTCGATCTGCCGGGCGCTCACGAGTCGCTGGCGGCGACCGACCGAGAACGCGGGCGCGACGATTACCGCCGACTCGTCCAACGTCTGCGGGCCGTCGTCGCACGCGGAGCATCGCGTGGCCCCGATCCGGTCACGTTGACCTTGGCCATCGACGCGGTCTCGGCCACCGAACGCTACTACTTCCTCAGCCAGGTCGCCGCCCGGAGGCGCTTCTTCTGGTGGCTCTTCGACTCCAGCCTGTCGCCGTCGGTCGAGGCGATGGTGCGGTTCCTTCGAACCGTGGCGCGGGACCTGTCGGTGCGGGGCGCGTGAAGATGGAGGGTGCCCGACACTACGAGCACGGGTTGGTCCGTGGCCTGGTCGATCGACTCCACGCGGGGTCGCTCAGGCGACTCGGCAAGGGTGCGGAGGGCCCCGTCTACACGGACGGGCGGCGTGTATTCAAGTGCCTGGTGCATCCGTCCCGGTGGCGGCCGGTCGAGCCGCTCCTTCGCTCCCTGCCGACACGCACATGCCGGCGGCAGTCGTTCCCCGAGATCCTCGACGTGGCCGTCCTCGACGACGTCCTGGTCGTGGTCTCGCGGTACGAGCCGTTCGAGCCGATCGGCACGACGAGCGCGGAAGACTGGATCCGATTCCTACGGGACTGCCTGGCGACGGGACTGGCGTTTCGGAACGTGTCGCCCCGGAACTTCGTGCGCGTGTCCGGCGCACTGCGACTCGTCGACGTCGGCAGCGACCTTCGCGAGCTGACGCCCGTGGAGCTGCACGAGATGGCGAAACGCTGCTTCCTGACGCTCCGGTACGCGCACCGTCCCGACTTGATGGAGTTGCTGACCGATGCGTTGCTCGTCGAGCGTTCTCCGAGCCTGGTCGGTCTCCAGCACTTCCTGGCCGGGCTTCACCCGGACCGGGACCGCGTGCATCGGCGCGAGCGGGTGGTCGAAACGTGCCTCGCGCTCGGCGGCATCCGCGTCCTGCACGTCGGAGCCGACGGCGGCGAGGTTGCGGCGGACCTGGCGGCCGTCGGCCGCTCAGTGGCGGCGCTCGATCCGGCGTGGGAACGCGGTCACGAGCCACCGCTGCCCGGCGTCCGGTGGCTCGACGAAGCGGGTGTCGAGCAGGAGGTCAGCGACACCGGACCGTTCGACGTGATCATTCTTTCCCGATTGGTGACGCTGCTCGGGGACGTGGATCTTGCGGCGCTGCTCGGTCGCATCCGCACGTGGATCGGCGACGCCGGCGCGCTGGTCCTGGAGACCGCGGACCCGTTCTTCCGCGACGTCGCCTCGTTCCCGTCGGAGGCCCGTCGGATCACCGACACCGGAGCATCGCAGTTCGGGACGCGCGCTGTTCTCGTCACGGCGCCATCGGGTAGGAAGTTCGACTGCGTCGAGCGCCGCTGGGATCACCTCGATCGCCTGGTTCTTCGCGCCGGCTTCCGGGAGCGCGCGCATGGAGAGGTCGGCAGCAGTGACCTCGAACGCGCCTGCTACGCCTCACGTGCGTTGCTGTCGGTCCGGTCACTGGCGCCTCCGCGGATGCCGGTGAGCCTGCTGATCAAGCTCTGCGCCATGGACCACGAAATGGGGCCGGACTTCGTCGAGCACCTTGTGAGGCAGTTCGAGAAGCTGCGATGCTTCGACGAGCGTCTCGTCGTCGTCGACTCCAAGGAGGACGGGTTCAATCGGGCCTTCGGGGCGCCCGATCGGGCGCGGTTGCTCGTACGACTCGCTGACCTCGCACGTCGCGGTGTCATCGACCGGGTCGTCGAGGTACCCGCGGACCGGGCGGCGGTGCAGTCCACTTACGCGCGCTGGTTCGGAGCCCAGGTCGCGGCACGCGTTCCTGACTCCCATGCCACCAACGGCCAGCAGCTCTTCGCCACGCTCCACGGGATCGACGCGTGCCGCAACGATCGTGTCCTGGCGGTCGACGATGACCTGCTGGTGCTCCGCAAGGACCGCGCGCACGACTGGTACCAGGACGCCGAGAGCGTCTTCGCTCGCGATCCCAGCGCCATGTTCCTGTCGCCATCGATCTGCCTGGCCGCCGACGGCCCGCCAGACTTCTCGCATCAAGACGGGGCGTCCTACGCGCTGGACCCGCGCGTCACGCTGCTCTGCCGCGATCGCCTACGTGCGCTGCTACCCGTTCCGGTCGAGATCGACGCGACCGGACGGTTGCCGCCGTGGCACCGCATCCTTGAAGGCCGAGCGCGCGTCTACCGGCTGCACGACAGCGCCATGGGCGTGATCCACGTTCCCAACCTGCCGTACAAGGGGGAGCCGCACGAGCTGCTGCTCCGCATGGACCGCGCGGAGCACGGGATCGTCCCCGCCGCGCAAATAGGGCACATCGACCTCGTGGGTGACGATGCCGGCTGGTTCGGTCCAACCCGTTCCGAGCACTACGTCTTTGTGATCTGCGGGCGGAACGTCCCGTGCGGCAAGGCGCGGCGCTGCATCGAATCGGTACTCCGGCAGGATTTCGGTGCATGGGGCGCCGTCACCATCGACGACGCCTCGGACGATGAGGGGGCCACGTACCTGGAGCGTTGGCTCGGCGGCGACCGGCGTTTCACGTTGCTGCGCAGTCACCGCCGGATGGGCGGCTTGTTCAACCTCGCGCTGGCGGTCCGGCGCTTCTGCACGGATCCAGAGAGCGTGATCGTGACCCTGGACCTCGACGACTGCCTCATCGGCCCGAGCGTGCTGTCGCGGCTCGAACGCGAGTACCGCGGCGGGGCCGACATGACCATGGGCTCGATGTTCGCGACCGACAAGCGGCGCCGCTACACGCCCAACTTCGCCGCGCCCCGCACGTGGGACGGCAACGTGTGGCAACACCTCCGGTCGTTCCGAAAGGCGCTATTCGATCGGATCCCGACCGACTACTTCCAGCTCGACGGGCGCTGGATCGATCTCGCTGGCGACTGGGCCTACATGGTGCCGATCTGCGAGATGGCTCGCTCGCCACGGTACGTAGAAGACGAGCTGTACGTCTACGATCCGGTAGAGCGGTTCGCCGGCGACCGGCAGGCGCGCGATCGCGTCATCGAGAGGATCCTCGCCAAGCCGCCGCTCGCACGCCTGCAGGGAGACCATGGCCAGAGTCGTTGAAGTCAACGAGACCGCGGCGGGCGCGGCGATCCGACGGGCGGACCCACCTATCGTCGTGGCCGTCGGCATGCGCAACCAGGCCTCGGCCGTCGGCGCCGCGCTGGCTTCGATCTGGGCGCAGCGCGGCGTCGTCGGCCGGCTGCTTGTGCTTCTTTTCGACGACGAGTCGTCCGACAGCTGGCGCCCGCGCGTCCGCGACACAGCCGAGCCGGACCGGTTGTTAGTGGTGCGTGGCCGGGCGGGCAGCGCCGCCGCGGCTCGCAACCTGCTGCTCGACCTCGCGCGCCGGCACGCACCGCGCCTCGAACTGATCGTTCGGCTCGACGCCGATGATCGCCTGTACGATGACAGCGCGCTCGCCCGCGTCGAGGCGAAGTTCAAGCGGGTCACCGTTTCGCGTGGCCACCGCGCGTCGGCGCTCCTCGCGAGCAACCTGCAGAGTCGCGATCACGTCGTGCTGCCCTGGCCCAACCTCGCCACCAGCGACCTGCTGGATAAGAGCCGCTTGCTCGAACGGATCGCGGGCATGGCATCCGGCGAACCGCACGCCGAGTTGCCGTCCTGCAACCTGGTGCTCCGCCCCGACGTTCCCGCGCGCTATCCGGCCTGTCGCAGCGCCGAGGACCACTGGCTCACGGCGGCCCTGCTTCTCGGATCGCACAGGCGGGCGGTGATGGTCGACGACGACCTGATGCTGACGGTGTACTCGCTATCGGGCGCCGCAAGCTCCGGGAATCACCGCAAGCGTGCATACCTGCCGGCCCGACGTGCGTTGCTGGCGTGGGCTCGCACCCGACACGCGGAGATCCGCCGGTGAGCGACGCGATCGTCGTGCTCACGGCCACGCGCAATCGGCCCCGCCTGCTGGCGGAACGCTGGCGGCCGTCGCTCCTGGAACAGTCGCGTCCGCCGGACCGCGTGCTGGTCGTGGACGACTCGGACGCCCGCTCCTTCGATGCCAACTCACGGGTGATCGACCCGCTTCCTGCGCACGGCGTGTCCGTCGAGATCGTGCGGAACGAGCCGACGGTCGGCCTGGCCGCGTCGTGGAACCGAGGCATACACCGGCTGGTCGACCTGTACGGCGACTGCTGGCTGGCGACGCTCGACGACGACGACCGGTGGTTGCCCGCGCACCTCTGCACTTGCCTGGCCGCCGCGCAGGCGACGGGCGCCACAGCCGCGGTTCCCGGAATCACGGTGATCCGCGACGGGCGGAAGATCCCGCTGCCGATCCCGCGGTCGCTCGGCGTGCAAGCGTTCCTCCGCGGCAACCCGGGATGGCAGGGGTCGACCATCTTCATCCGCCTCCGCCACCTGCTCGACGTTGGCGGCTTCGACGAGGCGATGCCGAGCACGATCGATCGCGACATGGCCATCCGGTTGCTGCTGCGCGGCGAAGTGCGCTGGGCCTTCACCCGCGCGCGAACCGTCGAGTACTACGTCGACGCGCACGTCGGTGCGCTCTCGACCCCCGGTTCCCACAGTAAGGCGGCCGGCCTCCGAATGTTCTACGCGAGCTACGCGCCGCTGATGTCGGACAGCGATCGGCGGGCATTCTTCGCCCGCGCGCGCAAGCTCTTCGGCGTGGAACGAGACCGCATCGAGGGCTCGGATCGGCTGGCGTAGCTCCACTTCATCTCGCACCCCTCAGTGGGCGCCGGAGGCTACCAGGTTGGCGACGCCGTCCCCCATCCTGGTCGCCACCTTGGGGTCCTCCGCGCAAAACAGCGCCACTGACGCCCCGACCTCTACCCGTGTCAGGCACACCGACCGGCGCGGTTCAGCGTGGCCGTGTTCGGGGCCGGGTGGGGCGGATCAGCGAGATCGCGCCCGAGTCGAGCGGCGCTGCTGTCCGCCGTCCCCGGGTTGTACCAGGCCGCGAACCTCGAAACGGCGCCTGCTGCGATCCGGGCGCGCGCCGATTCTTTGATCCGTCCTCGACACTCCCCGCGGCTCCGAACTCCTGCGCCGCGTACCGCTCCCAGACATGGACCGGGACCCGCAGCAGCCCTCGCTTGCCAGGGAGCCGACCCGAAGCCAGACGCAGATGCTGGTAGGCGAGCGACCGACTGCAGCCGAGCGCGTACATCACGTCGCGGCAAGAGCCGCGACGGCTCGGCGACGCGACGCAAGGCGCTGGGCTGGATGTCGTCGGGGCCCACGGGCGCGCGAAGGTATCAGAGCGCCCGCCGTGGGTCAGGTCTACGGCGGACCCCCAAGGACGCGCCGCGCTACAGGTCCATCTGAAGCAGGACCGGACCGTGATCGCTGAACCCGCGCACGACCGCGACTGGCGGCTTGCGCATCTCGACCAGCCGGCTCTCGATCACCTCGCACCGACGAACCTTCGACCCGAGCGACTCGCTCACGAAGAAGTGGTCGTCCTGGTAGGGCTCGACCGTCCCCTTGCGCCAGAAGGTCTGCACCTGGCGGCCGTGCAGCCGCCAGTTGGCACTCGAAGAAGCCTACGGCGCGCATCTTCTCGAAGAAGGCCCCGTAGTCCGACTTTCCCGGGTAGACCTCGTCGAAGTGGCGCGCCGTGTTGAAATCGCCTCCCACGATCATGCGCTCGGTTTTGCCGCGCTCGGCGAGCGCGTCCGCGAGCGCCGCGAGTCGCTCGTCCTGGTCCCCGCCGGTCGCGACGTGAACGCTCGTGACCGTCAGCGGGCCGGTCGCGGTCTCGATCCGCGCGCTCGCGGCGCGCCCTCGCATTCGACGGATCCTGGGCCGCGAGGACCGGCACGTACACCCCCGAGCCCCAGTCGCAGGTTCGTTTCCAGGCCCCCTGCACGTGGAATAGTCCACGACGGTAGTTCCTGGGGGCGTCCAGTAGCGCCGGGGTCCCGTCGTGGAGCTGACCGGCTACACGCGAGACGTGTCACCTCTCGTAGCCGTCTCGGGGTCGAAATGCAGGAAGGTTCGCGAATTGCCGGCCACAACCGATGCCGAGAGTTGACCGCCGCGGGTCCTTCAGATTAACTCGCAAGCGTGATCGATTCAAGGAAGGAAGGCCGGATGGAGGCGAAGAAGAGCAAGCGCAGCATGAAGTACAAAAACAAAGGAAGGGCAAAGGGAAAGAAGAAGGCGGCAAGAGGAATGCCGCGGGCGAAGGGGAAGCCCCCCAAGCCCAAGAAGAAGTAGCTGGTACCCCGGTCCCCATCGTGCGCAAGCGACCAAGAATGAAGAGCGTCGTTGCTGACTCGTTGGCCAAGTTCGTTAAGGTGACTGGCCACATTCGCGAGCATTGGTCCCCTGGGAAGCAATGGTGCAACCCTTGGTTTCGTGGCCACGAGGAAGCGACGTGGCTGCTCCGGCCGTCTGCCTATCGCTACGCCCGTCCGAATGAGGACGAGCTTCGACTCGAATTCAAGCTGCGCGCGGTGACGTTACTCGATGGAGCCAGACCGTCGACCGATTGGGGGTGGTACTTCCTGATGCAGCACTACGGGCTGCCGACCAGACTCCTCGATTGGACCGACAGCAGCATCCTCGCCCTCTTCTTCGCCGTGCGGACCAAGCGAAATCGATCACGCGCAGCCGTGTGGGCCCTCGATCCGTGGGCGCTCAACGAGAATGCAATCGGCAAGGGAGAGTTGCTCCTCGAAAGCGATGCGGCCGCGGCTCCATACCTCCCCCCGGCTGCACCGAGTTCCACAACGCCCCTGCCCCGCCCTCCAATCGCAGTACAGCCGGCACACGGGAGCACCCGGATGTTCGTCCAGAGAAGTCGGTTCACGATCCATGGTGCCCGTCGTGCGGGGTTCCGCGCGATGCTGGAGGGCGGCAGCCTCATCAGGATCCTCATCCCGGGTACCGCCTTGAAGGCGATCCGAAATGATCTGCGAACTGCGGGTGTCTTCGAGACTACGGTATTCCCCGATCTTGACGGGTTGTGCCGCGAGATCAAGGACGTCTGGGTAAGATAGCAGCTCGCGACCGGCGCCCCCGTCCCGCCGGCGGCGCGCAGCGTGGTCTCGGCCGAGAGCAGGCTCGCGCGGCTACCTCGGCGATACGGGCCCTGGCGCTCGGATCCGATGGAGCCGAGCGAGGACGAGGGGAGACCTCGCGGTCGAGGGCGATCCTGCTCGCGGATCTACTCGTCGTCCTCGCCGAACAGCTCCTCCACCGTCGTCCGGCGGACGACCGGCTTCGGCCCTTCGACCTCGCCGCGCTGCACTGCGAGCGACAGGCGTTTCCGCAGGCGCTGGTCGAGCATCCTCAGCCGCACGGGTGTGGGTGCTCGCGGCAGAGGCTCGCGCTGCCGCCTGAGCGATGTGGGCCCCTGCGGTTCGCGTCAGAGGTCGTCCCGCTCGCGCCGGCCCTTGCGCTACTCGTCGTCGTCTTCGAAGAATCGCTGCTCGACGACCCGCCTCTTCACGACCCGTTGCGTCGGCCCGTAGCGCTTCTCCCGGTACCGGTGGAGCCGCGTCTTCAGCTCGTCCACGAGGAGCTTGATCGCCAGTTCGGTCGGCGGATCGCCCCGGGCAGCGACGAAGACCTCGGCGATCGGACGCCATCGCACCCCTCGGGCGTTTTCGGCGTGGAGCTGCTCGTCGGTGCGGGTCACCGCTTCGGGCAGGTCGCGCTTCAGGGTCTCTTCGCGAACGGCGCGGTCTCGCATGTCGTCGAGGACGGCCTCCTCGTCCCGGGAGCGGGCGTTTAGCCCCCTGCTCCGCCTCGGGGGGGCCGAAGGCCGGCGGGAGGGGCTGGAACGGCCGGTCCGGTCCACGCCGGCCCCTACGCGACGGCCCGCAATTGCAGCGTTTCGCCGCTGTCCAACGTCGTGAAGCAAGGGTTCGCGAGCCTCGAGGCGTACGCCCTCGAACGCTGCGAGCGCGGCGGACGCTGGGCGCTGGAATCGGCCGGCATGGCGCGTCGGCTGGTGGACCGGCCGGTTCTGCGCGCGGCCCTGCTGGCCGGCGAGCTGTCCTGGAGCATGACCGACCTGCTGTCGCGGCACGGATCGGCAACGGACGACGCGCGGCTCGTAGAAAAGGCGAAGCAGTCGACCGTCCGGGCCATGCGCGCCGAGCTGCGCGCGACGGGCGCCGAAGTCCAGGAGCCCGACGAGCCAGAACCGCGCCGCTCACTGACGATGACCGTCCCGACCCTGGACGCCTGGACTTTCGCGTTCATTCGGACTCTCGCCCGCGCCGTCACGGGCTCCGCGTCGACCGACGCACTCGTCGAGGGCCTGCTGGGAGAAGGCCTGATCGCCCTGCAGAACCTCGCGCCCCTCGCCGCCGACGTGGATCTGCCCGAGCGCGAGACGGCCGCGAGGCTCGCCGCCGAGTGGCGGGCCCTGCTCGAAGCCTGGCGCGCCGAGGCCGAGCTCGAAGCCGAGCACCGCGTGCCGCGCGACGTCGTGCCACCAGATCCGCTGCCCGACGCACCTCTTCCGACGTCTCCCCTGGCACTCGACGCCGAGATCCGCCGCCTGTCCGCCGATCTCGCCCGCCGCGACCTCGAGCTGGGCGACGTCGCCCTGCGATTCTTCGCCGCCGACGGCTGGCGGCGCCTCGGCTGGGCCTCGGAGCGCCAGTACGTCCGGGAGCGCATCGGCGTGTCGCAATCCTCTCTCAAGGGAAGGATGACCCTCGCGCGCCGCGCGCGCCGCGTCCCCGCGCTTGCCGAGGCCGTCGCGGCCGGCCGCATCCGTTACGAGGCCGCTTCACTGGTCGCCCGTGTCGCGACTCCCGACACCGCGAAGGACTGGCTCGCCCGCGCCGAGGCTCGCACGCTCAAGCACCTGCGCGAGGAGGTCGACCTCTCCGAGACCCTCGCCCGCATCGAGAACGACGCCTCGCTCCTGTCGCCTCCAGAGGACTCCATCGTCGACGACGTCGCCGCCCTGGAAGCCTACGTCCTGTCCGGCGCGACCCGCCCGGAGCTTCTCCCGCGTTCGAGCCAGATGTCTGCGGCCGCAGAAAGCCAGGCGTCCACGCCCGCGGAGAGCCAGATGTCTGCGGCCCCAGCCAATGAGGATCTCCTCCGCCCCGGCGCCGGACACCGCACGATCCACCTCGAGATGCGCGAGGACCTCTACCTCGCATGGAAGGACCTCGAGGATCGCTTCCAGCGCAGCGGGATCCCCGGCACGTTCGTCTCGTTCCTGTGCGCGGCCTTCTGGCAGACCTGGAAGGACTCCTTCGACTCCGACGTCGCCTACGCTGACATCTACGCCCGCGATCGCTTCCGGTGCAGCTCACCTGTCTGCCCACGCCGAGACATCACCCCTCACCACCTGAAGTACCGGTCCCGCGGCGGCACCGACGACCCCGACAACGTCGCGACGCTCTGCGTCTTCTGTCACCTCGAAGGCATCCACGCAGGCCGCATCCAGGCCGATCCGCCGGCGACGCACATCCGCTGGCGCATCGGCGGCCTCCTCGCCGTCGACGGCCGCGAGCGAATGGCGATCTGCTAGCCGACGGGCGCTCCGATTGCGAGTGCCGCGGGTTCGTCGCCTGGACGCTCGCTCTGCGAGGGGGGACACTGGGTTGGCCGTGCTGGCATGGCTCATCGTCGTCGTGACGCTCGCGTGCACTGGCGAAGAGACGGACGGCGACTCCGGAGATGCGGATACGGACGTCGACCTCGACGTCGGGGACGCGGACGCCGATTTCGACGCCGGGAGCGGCCCGTGCGACTTCGGCGAGACCCTTTGCGGCCCGATCTGCGTGGACACTTCGTTGGACTCGTTCAACTGCGGGGAGTGCGGGTCCGCGTGCCCCGCCGGCATAGCATGCGAGGACGGCGTCTGCGTCCCGGCCGGGTGAAGCCGACAGGGCGCGGCTCGCGCTCTCTGCAGCCTCGGCGCCTGCGGGATCGGGGCACTCCTCGCGTGATACGCTCGGTAGGTGCCCTTCCTCGCCGCGCTCGTCTTCGCCTCTTGCGCGAGCGGCACGTCTCCCGACGCTGACGCAGACGCCGATTCGGACACGGGCACCGATACCGACACGGACACCGATACCGACACCGACTCCGACACCGGCGCCGATACCAACACCGACACCGGCACCGATACCAACACCGACACCGGCACGGATACCGACACCGACACTGGCACGGACTCGGATTCCGACACCGACACCGACACCGACACCGACACGGGCTCCGATTGCGATCCCGGCCTCGGTGCGGGCGACTGTCCGGCCGCGTGCACCGCCGGGTGCGCGGCCGGCCTGTGCACGATCTCGTGCGACGTCGTGTCCGCCTGCCAGTCGATCGACGTGGCCTGCCCCGACGACTGGCCATGCCTCGTCTCGTGCGGGGGCCAGTCGGCCTGCCAGAACGCGACGATCACCTGTCCCCCGACGGGATCGTGCACGGTCGAGTGCGGCGGGCTCTCCGCCTGCCAGACCGGCACGGTCACTTGCGGCGCGGGGCCCTGCGACGTCACCTGTGAAGGTCCGAGCGCGAGCCTCGACTCCGTCGACTGCGCGGATTCCTGTGACTGTGCGAACGGCTGCTGAAGCCTGGGCAAGGATCGCCATGGAGGTCGAGCCGGTCGTCCTGCAGGGATCGCACGTCCGACTGGAACCGCTGCGCCTCGAGCATCAGGTCGACCTCTGCGAGGTCGCGTTCGACGAGGACCTCTGGCGCTGGACGACCGTGGACGTCCGGACCCCGGACGATCTTCGCCGCTACATCGACGTCGCGTTGCACGAGCAGGCGATCGGCGTCGCCCTGGCCTTCGCCACCGTCGATCTCCGTACGGGCAAGGCCGTCGGAAGCACTCGCTTCGCGGCGATCGAACGCGCGCACCGGCGCGTGGAGATCGGCTGGACCTGGCTCGGACGCTCCTTCCAGCGCACGGCGCTCAACACCGAGGCGAAATACCTCATGTTGCGTCACGCGTTCGAGACGCTCGGATGCATCCGCGTCGAGCTCAAGACCGACGCCCTCAACACGCGCTCGCGAGCCGCAATCCTCCGCCTCGGCGCACTGGAGGAAGGAACGCTGCGAAAGCACCTCGTCACCGATCGAGGGCGAATCCGCGACACCGTCTACTACGCCATCGTCGACGACGAGTGGCCCGCGGTGAAGAAAGCGCTGGAGGAGAAGCTCGGCCGCCAGACCTAGCTGAAACCTGGGCAGGTGCGCTGCACGGCGACGGAGTGGATCACCGGCGTCAGCCCGTGCGCGCCCGTCTCGAGGACGACTCGCACGCCGAGAAACCGACGACCGTCTCCCGCTTTCTCGATCGAGACGGGCGGTGCGTCGTCGGGCGCCACGGCGACGTCGACCCACTCGGCGAGGTCGAGCGCGGCGAGATCATCCGCGGCTCGGGTCTGGAAGCGCACGGCGGTGTCGTCCGCGATCTCGACCTCCCAGTCGAGACGAACCCAGCGCGTCTCACCCTCCGCACATCCCTCGACGACCGTCTGCCAGAACCCCTCGGTCGTCGTCGCGTTTCGCAGCTGGAACCCGGTCATGTCCGAGTACGCGTACGGCTGGTTCAAGCACGGTCCGCCGCAGTCCTGCAGGACGGGCTCGAACTCGTTCGAGTCCGGATCGATCACGGAGAGGCGGCCGTCGAGCGGGATCGTCCAGACCATCCCCGTCAGGTCGACGGCCACGCCTCGGTTCGAGTTCACGGGCAGCGACGTCACCTCCAGCGAATCGAGGTCGATCCGGCAGGTCCCCGCGCCGCAGCCTCCGAACCAGGCCGAGTCCTCCGAGACGGCCACGCCGTGACCCGATTCACCGATCGACATCCACTCTTCCGCGGCGGGGTCGTACACGCCCGAATCGGTGCCGTAGCCCGCGACCCAGACGCGGCCCTCGCCGTCGACGGTGATCCCGTATGCGGACATGGCCAAGAACCCCGTGGTCTCGACCATCTCGTGGTCGTCCGGCGACGCCGTGTCTACCCGCGCTATCCGCGACTGGAACCCGCAGGAAACCCAGAGCGTGCCGTCGCGGTCGATCGCGGCGCCGTACGGCGGGCAGAATGTGAGATCGACCTCGACGCCCGTCGGCTCGCCCGTCTCGGCGTCGAGCTCGACGACGAGGTACTCGTTGAAGAGCCCGACCCACGCGTACGGCGTCGGCTCTCCGCCCTCGACGCGGACCTGCACCGCGACCGCACGCGCGAGTGCGTTCGCTGCGGCGCCCACCGGCGTGTTCCACGCGACGCACTCGTCGTCCTCCCAGTCGAGCACGTCGTCGGCGTCGGACGAGGTCTCGACGAGCCCGTCGCCGTCGACGTCGGGGCAGCCGTGATCGAGGAGCTTGGTCACGCTGGCCTGCACGCCGAACGCCCGGTTCGCGACGTACGCGCTTCCGACGTAGTCCAGGCTCGTCCGCGAAGGGCTGTCGGCGGCGCCGAGCGGCCCCGTCCGGTATCGCGCGAGTTCCACCCGCTCGCTCGTCGAGATCTTCGAGATCGTCCCCTCCGCGGTGTTCGGGACCCAGATGGCGTCGAGGTCGAAGCGGTCGCCTTCGAGGACCAGCGCCCCGTCCTCGCGGACGACGACGCCGTCGGAGTTCGCTTCGTCGGGCGCGAAAGGCTCTTCTCCGTCGCCGTCGCCCCAGCGCGATTCGACGCAGTCCTCGCTGCAGTCCCCGCATGCGGACAGGACACCGTCGTCCACGACGCCGTCGCAGTCGTCGTCGATCTCGTTGCACTCCTCGTCAATCGGGATCGTCTGGCCCACGCACGGTCGCCACGCCCCGTCCACGCAGGCCCGGGTCCCGGCCCGGCACGCCCCTATCCCCATCGTTTCCGGCGGACCGTCGTAGCAAACCTCGGGCTCGACCGAATCGCACGGGCAGCCCGGAGCCGTGGGATCTGCGTCGCAATCGGCCGGAGGGTCGTCGCCGGCATCGACACCGCCGGCCTCGTGCCCGCGGTAGGCGCCACAGTCGCAACCGGCGACGAGGCTCATGGTGAGCAAAAGAGGTGATCGCATGCCGCAGTCGTGCAGCACATCTTGTGCCCGGGCCAATCGGGCCTGTAGCCTCATAATCACTGGTGAATCCATGCGCACAGTCAGGCGCAAGAGACCGACTGTCATGTTGTGATGCCAACATGGTTGGCATGGCAACGCGGCGGCAGGGGACCTGGGAGACGGTATATCCTCGGGTGGATGGGACATCGCGCTTTCATGCTGGCTTTCTGCAGCTGCGCCGCTGAAGACAAGACGGAGAGCCCGACCGAAGTGGTGGTGGTCGTCTCGGAGATGGCTGCATCGATGGACGGATTCACGACGCGCGTGCGCTCCGCGGCTGGGGCGATCGTCTCGGCACGTTCATTCCTCGTGAGCCCGGGCGCCGTGGTGCTTCCCGCGGACTTCGGCGTGATTCCCGCCGGTGGGCATGCAGGCACCACTTTCACCGTCGAATTGGACGCGATGAGCGGGGGGGCCACCCGGTTCACCACGCGTGCCCTGACCGGATTCGTCGAAGGCGACGTGCGCAACCTGGTCCTGGTCCTCGACGGGCGCTGCCTGGACGAGGCGGCCACGTGCCGGGAGGACGAGACCTGCCGCTCGGAGGGATGCGTTCCCGCTTCGATCGACCCCGATGACCTCCCGCCGGCCGAGGTCGAGACGACTTCCATCGTCGAGGGCTCACTCGGCTTCGTCGTCGAGGTACCGTAGGCGGTTACGCCTTCTTCCTCATCCCGAACTTGTCCAGCAACCTCAGAAGATGCACCCGGTCGAGACCCGCGCGGCGCGCCGAGGCCGTCAGGTTGCCGCCCTCGAGCGCGAGCAGGTTCTCGAGGTACGCGCGCTCGAAACGGTCGATCACCGCCTGCTTCGAGACCTTGAACGGGATGCGCGCGTCGGAGTCGCCCGACGGAGGCGCCTCGGGGGTCCACGCAGGCGTCGCCGGCTCTCCGTCCCCCTCGTCGTCCAGCCCGCGCAGGAGCAGCGCCCGCTCGATGAAGCCGCGCAGTTCGCGCACGTTGCCCGGCCAGGGCATCGACTCGAGCGTCGCGATGACGTCGTCCGACAGGACCGTCCCCTCCCCCGCCACCTCGCGCGCGATCTGCCGCGCGAGCGGCGCCACGTCCTCCTTGCGGACGCGCAGCGGCGGAAGCTCCACGCGGATCACCGCGAGCCGGAAGTAGAGGTCCTCGCGAAACGCGCCGCGGTTCACCTCGCGCGCGAGGTCCCGGTTCGTCGCGGCAAGGACGCGCACGTCCACCTTTCGATGAGACGACGCACCGATCCGCTTCACCTCCCGGCGGTCGAGCACGCGCAGCAGGCGCGGCTGCAGGTCGAGGTCCAGTTCGCCGATCTCGTCGAGGAAGAGCGTCCCGCCGTCGGCGCTCTCGAAGGCGCCCTCCCGAAGTGCAATCGCGCCGGTGAACGACCCCCGCTCGTGCCCGAAGAGCTCGCTCTCCACGAGCGATCGCGCGACCGCCCCGCAGTCGACGACCACGAACGGCCCCTTCGCGCGGCTCGACGCCTCGTGGATCGCCCTCGCCGCCAGCTCCTTGCCGGTCCCCGTCTCGCCGAAGACGAGCACCGTCGCATCCGTCCTCGCGGCGCGGCCGAGCAACGCGAACGCCCGCCGCATGACGGCGCTCTCGCCGATGAGATCCCCGAACCGCCCTTCGGGCGATACCTCGAGCTCGTCCTCCTCGCGCAGGACCTCGAAGCGCACGGTCGTCTCGCCGACCGCGATCCGCGCTCCCGGCTCGATCCACGCATCGACGATCCGCACGCCGTCGACGCGCGTCCCGTTCGTCGACCCCAGGTCCCTCAGGCGAAACCCTGCGTCGGCTTCTCCCAGCACGAGCTCCGCGTGGAAGCGCGACACCGACGGATCTGCGACGACGAGATCGCACTCCTTCGCCGACCCGATCACCGCGCGCTCCATCGCGCGCTCGACCACCGCGCCCTTGCCCGGCCCACCGATCGCCTTGAGACGCATGCGCCGCACGGCGAGGCCAGGAAGCCCCCCCTTCTTCTGGAGGATGCGGGTCGCGACTACCACTGCCCCACAGTATGGGTCCCTCCGGCCCCCACCGTGAAGGTCGTCGTCTCCGACAGCCCGAGGCCCGGATTCTCGAGCCGCAGCGTGTGCCTCCCGGCGTCGATCGTCAGGCGCGTCGGCGTCTCCGGGTCGATGACCCGCCCGTCGAGTATCACCCGCGCCCACGGGGTGACGTTGATCGTCAAGGTCGCCGTCCCGACCGGCGCCTTCGCGCGTCCCTTCGCCGAAACGGGCGCCGCCGTCATCTCCGGAGCCGCGGGCGCCGCCGTCGTTTCCGGAACCGGCGCCGTCGTCGCGGGAAGCGACGCCTCCGGCCGCGGACGCCGAGCCGCCCGCGGCGCGGCCCGCTGCAGACCGGGGCCGAGCGCGAACCAGAAGAGCAGCGCCGCGATCGCGGCACCTCCTCCGACCATCCAGTACGGCCACCTCGCGCGCCGCCTCGACGGCTCCGTCTGCTCGGGCTCTGCCCTCGCCCGCGCCGCGCGCCGCAGGATCCCGTCGAGCTTCGGCGCCGCCGGCTCCTTCATGCGCTCGGCGAGGAGCTTGCGAAGCGCGCCCGGCGTCATCCGCAGCGAGAGCTCCTCCGCGATCTCCTCGATGCGCTGCGCCATCGCCGTCGCGGCCTGCGGCCTCGCCGCCGGATCCGCAGCCAGCGCCGACTCCACGAGCGCCCGGACCGGCCCGGGCACCCCCTCCCCTATCGGCGCGAACTCCCCCTTCGTCGTCATGACCAGGACTTCCGCGTCCGTCGGCGCCTCGAACGGCGCGCGAGCGGTCAGCATCCGGTAGAGAACGACGCCCACGGAGAACAGATCGCTTCGCCCGTCGAGCGGACGCCCGAGCACCTGCTCCGGGCTCATGCTCCCGATCTTCCCCTTCATGATCCCCGGGCCCGTCAACGCCCGGTTCGTTCGGGCCTTCGCGATCCCGAAGTCGGCGATCTTGACCTCCCCGTCCCGCGTGCACAGGACGTTCTCGACGGAGATGTCCCGGTGGACGAGCCCCATGGGCGCGCCGGCGTCATCCAGGCGCGCGTGGATGTGGCCGAGCCCTTCGAGCATCTCGTGCGCCACGAAAAGAGCGACGCCGCCCGCGAGCGGCCCCCCGCGTGCGAGCACGCGGCCGAGGTCCCATCCGTCGACGAACTCCATCACGAGGTACGCCGCGTCCCCGTCCAGCCCGAAGTCCAGCGTACGCACGACGCTGCCGTGCTCGAGGCTGCGCGCGATGGCCGCTTCGTCGAGGAACATCCGGTTCATCTCGTCGGACGATGCGAGGTCGTGGCGCACCCGCTTGAGGGCCACGCGCCGGACCACCCCGTCGTCGTCCGTCACCTCGGCCCGGAAGACCTCGCTCATCGCCGTGACCGCGATCCGGTCCACGAGCCGGTACCGCCCGACCCGGCCGAGGTCAGCCGGCTTCGTACCCGCTGCGGGCAAGGGGTCGGCCACCTCGGGCAATATAGCGCGCGGACGCCTTGAGCCGCCGCAGACAGCCGTGAATACTGGGGATCCATGCACGGCGCCCTGGCGGTGACCCGGATCCTGCTCGTGCTCGACCCTTCCGCTCCGCAGGACTGGCGCGCCGAGGCCGAGGCCGCCCTGCGAGCCGACCGCGAGGTCGAACTGGTCGTGCCGGACGCCGCCGGCGCCGCCCGCGTCCGCGAGCGCGAAACCGCCGCCCTCTCCGCCGCCCACGCCTGCGCGTCGGAGGCGCGCGCGCGCTACGTCCGGAGCGAGCTCGTGGAGATGGCCACGGACGCGGCGCGCTGCGAGGCGGAGCACGCCGCCGCTCTCGCGACTCCCGAAGGCCGCCCCGTCCTGGTCGATCTGCTCCTCGCCCGGGGCCTCGCCGCGCACGGCCATGGGGACGAGCCCGCCGCCCGTGCGGCCTTCGCCCGCGCCGTCGCCACGGACCCCGACGCGCGCCTCGACGCGAACCTCTTTCCGCCGGGAACGACGGTCGCCTTCGCCGAAGCGCGGCGCACGGTCGAGTCGTCGCCCCGCGCGGAAGTCGTCATCCGCACCGATCCCGCCGGTGCCGCCGTGACGGTCGACGGCCGGAGGCTGGGGCCCTCGCCTGTCGCCGTGCTTCTGCATCCGACCGATCACCTCGTGCGCGCGGACCTTCCCGGCCACCGCCCGCTGGTGGCCCAGCTCGACCTGCTCGGCATGGGGACGGTCTTCGCCCTGGACGCGCTTGACGGATCCGAAGCGCAGGACGACGCCGCATCGTGGCTGGCTTCACCGGAGGTTGGCGCGGTCCCGGCGTTGCGTGCGGCCGCACATGCCCTCGGTGCCGGCGCCGTGCTCGTGATCGTCCGCGACGCCGCCAACGGTCGCGCGGTGGGCACGATCTACCGGATGCCGTCGGGCAGCGACTCGCGATCGGCGGGCCGCGGCGAGTCCGTGGGCGACGTTGCCCGGTTGCTCCTGCATCCACCCGTGGCCCTGCCTCCAGTTCGCCCGCCGGATCCGGAAGACGACCTCGGGATCCTCGGCACCTGGTGGTTCTGGACTGCCGCCGGCGCCTTCGCCGTGGGAACCATCGCGCTCGCCGTCGTTCCCAACCTCGACGAAGGCCCGCGCCGCGAGTACCGTTACGCGCTCGTGTTCGGGAGCCCCGAGTGACGCGCCTGCCCCTCCTCGCGTCCCTGCTCGCCGGCTGCGGCGATCCCGAGACGATCGTCGAGGACGTCCGGATCCCGGTCGCACTCCTCGATGCGCGCGGGGGTCGTTGCGAAGCGAACGCTTTCGAGGAAACGGTGAGCGCGAGCGTCGAACTCATCCAGCCGCTCGGACCCGACCCGGAGAATCCACTTGGCTACTGCGTCCTCGAGGGCGACTGCGTGCAGGTCCCGGCGCGCAGCCTCGGCGACAGGGACGCGCTCCAGCAGGCCCTGCGCGACCAGGGACCGTTCTTCGAGGGCCTGCCGCCGTACAACGACGTCCTGCTCTTCGTTCGCGGGACACAGTACGACGACTGCCAGTTCTCTCCGGCGGAGGATCCTCTGTTCTGCGGGGCGTCCGCCATCGTCAACATCGCCGACGCACAGGCGTCCTTCACCGTGGCGGTCTCCTGCCAGATCGACAGCGCCTGCCTCCTGGCGCCCCCCTGCGCGGGATCCGACTAACCCACCTGGCTCGGACGCGTCGCGATGGTCTGCTCCAGGAACGCTCGGTACGCCGGGATCCCGATCGCGTCGAGCAGCGGCAGGTACGCTTTCGGCACGCGGTTGTCCGTCTCGATCTCGGCGAACGGCCGCAGGCCGTGGTCCCACTCCGAGGTCGACCACGGCATCAGGCGCGTCCCGCCCTCGTCGAGCGCGTCCACGAGCATCCGGCACTTCAGGCGCGCGGGACCGATCTCCGACAGCATCGGCGGCAGCCCCCGCAGGTAACGCGACAGCGGCTCCGCGATCACGCGCCGGTCCGGTCGGTCACGCAGGCCGTGGACCTCGAGCTGCGACGCGAACCGCTCCGCCGCCGACGACGCGCCGCCCGCCACCACCCGCTCCGTCGCCCCGTACGCCTGCGGGACCACGACGACGCCGTGACGGACCTTGCCGAGCGCCTTCGCGACGCCGAGCACGGCCGACTCGGGCAGGGCCATCGGGAGCAGCACGAGCTGCGCCCCGGCCGACACCCCGGCGTGCAGCGCGTGCCGGCCGCTGCGGTTTCCCATCATCGCGACCAGATAGACCCGGGCGTGCGTGATCGCGTCCTCGACGAGCCCCCGCAGCATCCGCGCGCCCTGCTCGACGCCCGTCGCAAAGCCGATGCTGCGGTCGCCCGACAGGTCGCTGTCCACGGACACGTTCACGAACCCCGTGCGGACGTCGCCGCCCAGCTCCCGGTCGATCGCGGCGCACCCGCGGAACGTCCCGTTGCCCCCGACGCACACGAGGTGCGTGACGCCCGCCTCGCGCACGAACGCCGCGGCCTTCGCCTGGCTCTCCGGCCGCGAGAACCCCTGGAACCGCTCCGACCGGAAGTCCGATCCCGCATCGAGCAGACGCCGTTCCATCGCGCGGACCGGGACGCCCTTTTCCTTCGCCACCTTGTACGCGTCCTCGCGGCCGTACACGAGCCGCTCGAGCCGCGGCGCCTGGGCCCCGTCGCCCACGAGCGAGCGGAACCCCTCCGTCGCCGCCCAGGTCTCGAACCCGCGCCGCTCGGCCTCGGCCGTGAGGAACGTCGCGACGGCCTGGTACCCCGGCGCATCGCCCCCGTCGAAGACGAGCAGGAGTCGTTTCATGTCGCAGCCGCGAGGATCGTACGGTCCAGGCCCTCCACTCGCTCGTAGTGCGAGTCGAACGTGAGCAGGTGCGATCCCGCATCCACGGTCGCGGCCGCGATCCAGACGTCGTTGGTCGGAATCGGCGTGCCCGCGGGCGACGAGATCGAGGACCGAGGCGTTATCCGCCCCCCTGTGGGCGTAGGCCGAGGTGCCCGCACGATCCGGGGACGCACGGCGTTACCTCCAGGCCCCTGCGTCGATCCCGCGTTGACTGGCGAGCGCCTCCTCGAAATCGGCGAGATCCTCGGGCGTCCAGGTCGCGTAGCGCCCGAGGGCATTGCGCCGCGCGTCGATCCCCGCGGCGCCCTCCAGGATGTGCAGGACCAGGGTGTTCAGGCTCTCCCCCCGAACGCGGCTCATCCGGGCGAGCCGGCGGCCCAGCTCCGGCGAGACGTTGCGAACCGTGATCTGCCTGGGCATGACAGCGTGAACTAGTATTCCGACATCGTGCTGTCAATCCCGCCGGGACGCCTCGTCGGACGCGGGACCGCCGAGGATCTCGCGCAGCCTGCCGGGCAAGATGTCGATCGACGCCCCCCGGTGGACGACGTTGCCCGATCGGAGCGCGACCACCTCGTCCGCGAGGTCGAGAGTCCGCTCGAGGTCGTGGTTGGCTACGAGAATGCCAGCCTCCTCGCGCCGGCGGCGCAGCGCGTCCTCGAACCGCACGACCGACGCCTCGTCGAGCCCCGCGAAGGGCTCATCGAGTACGATCGCAGTCGCTCCGCCGAGGATCGCGGTGGCGAACGCCAGCTTGCGCCGCATTCCGCCCGACAGCTCGCGCACGAGGGTCTTGCTCTCCGCGTCCAGGCCCGCGAGCCGCATCGCCTCGCCGGCGTCGGCCTCCGCCGCCCCGCGGATCGCCGCGAAGAACTCGATCGTCTCGACGACGGTCAGCGCACGCGGCAAGGGCGACTCCTGCGGCAGGTAGCCGAGCGCACGCCGCGCGCCGAGCGGATCGGAGGCGAGGTCGCACCCGCCGAGCACCACGCGCCCCGCGTCCGGGATGACCTGCCCCGCCGCGATCTGCAGCGCCGTCGACTTGCCCGCCCCGTTCGCGCCCACGAGCGCGACGATCCGTCCCTTCGGCACGGACAGATCGAGCTTGCCCAGGGCGACCTTGTGCCCGAACCGCTTCTCGATTCCCTCGAGACGGATCACAGCTCGCCCCCCACCAGCGGAAGCGCCGCGAGCACGAGCGTGACGCCTGCACCGATCCACGGCGCGCGGGGAGCCGCTGCACCGACCGTCGGGAGCACGACGACGGCAAGCCCCACGGCCGCCGCTCCGTGGAACGCGCCGTCGAGAAGAAGCGCGAGTGCGGCCAGGGTGCCCGCGACGGCGGGCTCCGGAAGCGCCGCCAGAGCGGCCGCGAGGCCGATCTGGCCGCGCCGGATCGGCAGGGAGCGCTGCATCCATGCGGGCAAGGTCGCCTCGTCCGCCGCCGCGAGGGCCGAGCGCGACAGCGCGGCGACGCCCACGACCGCGGCAGCCCCGACGAGCGGCGCCGGCGAGTCCGTGCGTAGCAGGTACAGGCCCAGGCCTGCCAGACCCAGCGTCGTCAGGACGCCGCGTCCTCGGGTGCGGCGCGCGAGCTGCCGGACGAAGAGCGCGTGCAGTGCGCGCGGCACGATCGGGAGCGCAGATCCCCATGCGAGCGTCGCCGGCGCATCGTCCATTTCGCCCGGACGCCGCAGGAGCATCTCGTGCTCGCGGACACGGGGCACGACCTCGAAGATCGAACGGCGGAACGCGAAGAAGCCCACGGCGCAGCAGGGCCAGGCCACGAGGGCGAGCGCCGGACGAGGCCCGAGGGACACCACGGCCGAGGCGATCGCGCCGAGCGCCAAAGACGGCGTATAAAAGAAAGCCGCGTGCTCCGGAGCCGCCCAGCCACCGGACAGCCACGTCTGCAACGACGAGAGCCCTCGGCTCCTGCTACGTCTCGCGCCGAGTCCCGCGATCCCCGCCGCGAAGGGCGCGATCGGGAGCGCGACTCCCCACGCCGTCGCGGCAAGCAAGAGCACGACCTTCGCGTCTTCCCCATTCCCCTGGCCGGCGAGCCCGGCCCCGGCCGCGAAGCCGACGGGCGCCATGGCCGCGGCCCACGATCGCCGCAGCGCGGCGCCCATCGCGTCCCGGAAGTGCGCCCCGGGCGCGATCGGCAGCGGCAGCAGATCCCGCCGCAGCGCGTCCGACCAGAGGCACCATTGCACCTGCATCACCCAGACCGAAGTCGACAGGACCGCCAGCCACAGGCCGACCTCCCGCGGCGCCGCGACGTCGCGCCCGAGCCCCACGCCCGCAGCCGCGAGGAGCGCGGCGGCGCCGAGATTCCACGACTCCTCGCGCCTCGCCCGTCCGATCAGGAGCGCAGGATAGCCCGATTGACCGGTGGAAATCGCCGTGCTACGAGGCTGAACCTTCATTCAGAAACCGGTACTGCGCTGCAGGAGAGAACCGAGATGGACGCCCAGAACCTGTTCGGAACGCTGATTCCCGAAGCGATCGCGAAGACTCCCGACAAGGCGAAGGAGATCAACGCGATCTACTATTTCAACATCACCGGCGATGGCGGCGGCGAGTGGACAGTCGACCTGTCCCCGACGGGCCCCTCGGTGGCTACGGGGAACACCGGCAAGAGCCAGTGCCAGATCACCTGCACGCACGAGGACTTCAAGACCCTCCTGAAGAATCCGCAGGCCGGCATGCAGCTGTACTTCCAGGGCAAGCTCAAGGTCGGCGGCGATCCGACCCTCGCGATGAAGCTCCAGAAGCTCTTCTCGATGACGCAGTAGTTGGCGGACCCCGCCCTGCCGCTGGCCGGGATCAAGGTCCTCGACCTGTCCCGGCTCCTCCCTGGCCCCTACGCGACCCTCGTCCTGTCCGACCTCGGAGCCCAGGTCGACAAGGTCGAGGAACCCTCGGTCGGGGACTACCTGCGCCTCTTCCCTCCTCTCGTAGACTTTTCCGGGAAACAGGCCGGGGCGCCGGCGTCCGCCGAGTTCCACGCGCTCAACCGCGACAAGCGCAGCCTGGCGCTCGACCTGAAGGACCCGCGTGGCGCGCAGGTCCTCCTTCGCCTGCTGCCCCGCTACGACGTCCTCGTCGAGACCTTCCGGCCGGGAGTTCTCGATCGCCTGGGCCTCGGCGTCGCCCGCCTTCACGCCCAGAACCCGCGCCTCGTGGTCTGCTCGATCACCGGCTACGGACAGACGGGGCCGATGTCCCGTCGCGCGGGACACGACGTGAACTATCTGGCGCGCGCCGGGGTCCTGGGCCTGACCGGACCCGCCGACGGCACGCCGTCGCCGTTCGGAGGCCAGGTTGCGGACGTCGGCGGATCCCTGTGGGCCGTCATCGGGATTCAGGCCGCGCTCGTGGAGCGCGAGCGCACGCTGCGCGGGAAGCACGTCGACATCTCGATGACCGAGGCGTCGGCGACGTTCGCCGTGACCGCCTTCGCCCGCGCCCTCGCCGGAACGCCGGTCTCGCGCGGCGCGGACCTGCTCACGGGCGGCATCGCCCCCTACGGCGTCTATGCCACCAAGGATGGCGCGCTGATGTCGCTGGGCGCGCTCGAGCCGAAGTTCTGGTTCGCGTTCTGCGAGGCCGTCGAGATGGAGCCCGATCCGATGGCCGTGCTTCCCGGGCCGCACCAGGCCGAGCTCGCCCTGAAGGTCGCCCGCATCTTCGCGAGTCGCACGCGCGCCGACTGGGAGCAGTTCTTCTTCACCCGCGATGTGTGCTGCGAGCCCGTCCTGTCGCCTGAAGAGGCCCTCGACGAGCCCCAGGCAAGGCACCGCGAGTCGACCTTCGAGGCCTTTGGCCTGCGGATGCAACGCACTCCCCTCGGCCGAACGACCGGCCACCGCCCCGCCCCCCGCCTCGGCGAGCACACGGATCGCGTCCTGGGCGACGCCGGCTTCACCTCCGCCGAGGTCGAAGTCCTGCGGGCCGCGAAGGTCGTCGCCTGACTATTCTTCGCCGAGGTCTTCCGCGAGGTAACTCATGATCACCTCGTCGAGAGACTTCTCGCTGATGTGCTCCTCGCCGAACAGGCTCGGGACGGCCTTGTCGGGCGTGCCGAAGATCTCCGGCGCGCGCGTCGCCGAGTAGCGCCCCGGCGTGAGGTCGATCACGGGACGGACGTCCACCTGCGACGGCGTCTTGCCTGGCACGGGCACGCTGGACGCCGCGACCGGCTCCGGCACCGGCTCGGCCGTCGCGACGGGTGCGGCGGCCACGGGCGCGGGGATCGGCTCCGGCACGGGCGCGGAAACGGGCGCCTCGGCCATCGCGACCGCGGCGCCGCCGTTTCCGCCCAGGGGCGCCGCGCTCGGCTCGTCGAACGTCCCCGACTGCAGCAGGAGAAACATCTCCTTGTGCTGCGCCTGCATCATCTTGCGGACGATGCCCGCCACCTCCGGCAAAGTCGTGTGGTCCGCGTAGCTCGTCTTCTTCGACTTCAGGATCCGCCCCCCATCCGCGAAAAGGTGCGTGATGATGTGCGGGTGATTGATCCCCGAGTCCTCGGTCTGGATGTGGAAGACCTTGCCCCTGTGGCGGACGTTGGTGTTGAAGCCGAGGACCGGCGACGGACCTTTCGAAGCCACCGATCAAAAAGCTATCAGACGGCCCCCCCCGCGTCACGGGCCGATGTCCACGACCTCCACGCTCTTCACCTCTGCGCCGAGAAATCGCGACGCGGTCTGCAGGAACCCGTCCGGACGATCGGTCACGTGGATCGCCAGCGTGCCGGCCGCGCCCTCACCCCGCGCGAGCCCCCGCTCGGCGAGGGCGCCGCGAAGCTCCGCCGCCGCCCATTCCGCGGAGTCCACCAGGGGTATGGACGGGGCGCCGAGCGAAGCCAGCGCGCGCCCGAGCGACGCGCGCAGGATCGGATAGTGCGTGCACCCCAGGACCACGGCGTCGACCTCCTGCGCCACCAGCGGCTCGAGGTAGCGCCGGCACGCGGCCTCGGGGACGTCTCCCTCCGTCCACCCCTCTTCCGCCAGTGGAACCAGCAGCGGAGCCGCTTGCGCGAAGACCTCGACGCGCGAGTCGATCGCCGCCACCGCGCGCGTGTACGCACCGCTTCTCACGGTGCCCGGCGTCGCGAGCACCCCCACGCGCCCACGGGCCGAGGCCGCCACCGCCGCGCGCGCGCCGGGTCCGACGACTCCGAGAACCGGCCGGTCGAAGTCCACGCGCAGGACGTCCAGCGCGACGGCCGAGACGGTGTTGCAGGCGACGACCAGCGCTTTGACGTCTTTTGCCGCGAGGAAAGCCCCGCACGCGCGCGCGTAGCGCACGACAGTCGCCGCGCTGCGCGTCCCATAGGGCACCCGCGCGGTGTCGCCCAGGTAGACGACGTCCTCCGTGGGCAGCAAGCGCCGGAGCGCGCGGACGACCGTGAGCCCCCCGACGCCGGAGTCGAAGACCCCGATGGGTCGGTCTGCAGAGGCCTGCGGCACGATCCAGCTAGGCGGGGACGCAGACCCGGCCGGGGCCGGGCCCGCACACGCCGGAGAGGCACTCGGCGTCCACGATGCACGGCTCGTTGTTCTCCTTCTTGGGCAGGCACCACAGCAGCCCCGCGCCGCAGTAGAGGCCCTCGGGGCAGAACCACAGCACGCCGCACGGCAGCGCGCAGACCTCCGGAATGCCGTCCTTCGGGAAGTCGTGGCACTCGAAGCCCTCCGCGCAGTGGATCGTGGTCGAGGTGCACGGTGCGAAGTACCCGAGGACCGCGCCGCAGACGTCCTCGTCCGTGTCGCACTGGCTGCCGAGGAACGGGAGCCCGCCTCCCCCTTCCGGGAACACGGGTGTGTCGAGGCAGCGGCCCTCGCAACCTTCGGCGCTGCAGAACGTGTCGCCGAACGCCTCGAGGCATTCGCCGAGAAGACAGTTCGTCTCGTCCGCGCAGGGGAGCAGCGGGAAGCTGGACGGCACGCAGAACGCCCCGACCCCCGCGAACTCCTCGAAGATGTCGAGACACGCGTACAGCGGCGGACACGGCTCGTCGGCGCTGCACCGCGGGGCGCACATCCCCAGGTTGTCGCCACCGCCGTCATCCTCCGCGAAGGGACAGACCTCGTCCGACTCGCAGTCCGTCGAAACCTCGCACGGCGAGACGCAGACCAGCGCGTCCAGCGCGATCCCCGCTTCCTTCGCGCCCTCGCCTTCGTAGACCGACGACAGGCAGATGTCGTCCCCTTCGCAGTCGCTGTCCTCGTCGCAGATGACGACCGGCAGGCAGTACCCCGAGTCCACACGGTCCTCGAGGCCCGGCGGGACGCCCGTCTGGTCGTAGAGGAAGCCGCGCACGCACTCGAAGCCCTCCTCGCAGCCGTCCTCTCCGACCTGGCAGGTGTCGACGCAGAACCCACCCGCGGTCTCGACGCCCTCGCACTCGGCGTCGGCATACGGCGCGCAGTACGCGTCGCCGTACGGCGCCAGGTCGTGGCAGCCGTAACCCTCGATGCAGTCGTCGTCGTTCTCGCAGAGCCAGACCTGGCTCTCCACGGGAAGCGGCGCCTGCCGCGACACAGTGCACGCCGCGAGCATCGCGACGATCCCGAGAAGCACGCGCGGGATCAAAACGTCACCTCGGCCGACGCGGCAGCTCCACCGGCAAGCGGCACGGCCCGGACGCGCGCTTGGGCCTCGTCCGATCCGAACACCGAGTCCGACTCGAACACGAGCATGTACGTCGTGAACAGCGCCGCGGCCCCCGCCACTCCGAACGAGATGTTCGCATACAGGGCGTCCGTCTCCCGGTCGTCGTAGTAGCCGTCGTGGAAACGCTGCGCCTCCTGCGCGTCGACCTGCGTCTCCACCTCGCGGGCCCCGGGCTCCTCCTGCGAAGCCGTCCCGAAAAGATAGCCCGCGACGCCGCCGCCGATCGCCACGGCGCCGGCGACGGCCGTCAGCGCGATCGCGAGCCCCGACGCGCCGCCCTCCGTGACCGGCTCGCCCGACGCTTCCAGCTCGGCTTCGACCTCGGCCGTCTCGCCGACCCGGATCTCCACGTTCCCGGACCAGGGCCGGTGCCGGTGCCGCTCGACGCGGACGGCGTGCGTCCCCGGCTCCAGGTCCGACAGGGTCATCGGGGTCACGCCGCGCCGCTCGTCGTCGACGTACACCTCGGCGCCCGAGGGTGTCGACGTCACGCGAAGGCGCCCCGGCTGCTCCGGCTCCTCGTAGAGCCGGGCGGCCGCGCGCTGGATGGCCGCCACGAGCGCCTGCTCGTCGCCTTCGATCTGCTCGAAGACCCGGCCGCGCGTCTCGGTGGTCGAGATCTCGATCCGGTTCAGGCTCATCGTGAACCCGCCGCCGCGCCGTGGCCCTACGCTGCCCGCGATCACCTCGTCGACGCCGAGCTGCACTCCCGCGCGGCCGAGGCATTGCGGCGAATCGAGGCACTCCTGGCTCGCCCGCTCGTCCGTGCCGAGCTGCGCCTGGAACTCCTCCTTGCCGACGACCTGCACGCCCCCGCGCGCGACGAGCGCGGCGATCAGCACCTCGGTCAGGCTGTCCGCGGTCTCGGCCGGCAGGTCCCCCGACCCCGTCACGAGCACCGCGAGCCTGCGCGGCGCGTCTTGTGCGCCCGCGACCGCCGGGACCCCCAGCGCGACAAGCAGAAGCGACGTGTGCGCAAGCCTCATGGAACCGAGATTCTTACACAATCCGCCAGGTCAGTGCGACTCGCCGCGCGCACCGGCATTTGACGGGTCCTCGCTCCCTCTCCTACGCTGTCGCTCGCAATGATCTCCCCTTGGTGGGGAACTCTCCTCGCCGTCTGCTTCGTCGTGCTCAACGGGTTCTTCGTCGCGGCGGAGTTCGCCCTCGTCAAGGTGCGCGGGACGCGCCTCTCCAGCCTGGCGAAGAAGGGCTTCGCCCGGGCGCGGCTCGCCGAGCGTGTCACCGCACGACTCGACAGCTACCTCAATGCGACCCAGCTCGGCATCACGCTGTCGAGCCTGTCGCTCGGATGGGTGGGCGGCCCCGCCGTCGCGGCGCTCCTGTTTCCGGTTTTCCGCTTCGTGGGAATCGGGTCGGAGCGGGTCGTCCACACGATCGCGGTGGTCGTCGCCTCGGGGATGCTGTCGGTCATGCACATCCTGCTCGGCGAGATGGTCCCGAAGTTCATCGGGATCCGCGCCGCCGAACGGACCGCGATGGCCGCCGCCCGTCCGATGATCGTGTTTCGCACCGTATTCCTGCCCGTCCTGTGGATCATGGATCGCCTCGCGAGCCTGCTCCTGCGCGCCGTCGGCCTGCCCGCCACGGACAACCCGGAAGGCAGGCTCTCCGAAGAGGAAATCCGCGGGATGCTCGAGAGCGAGGCGACGCGCGGCGTCCTTCCCGAGACCATGCGCGCCCTCATCACGCGAGTCCTGCGCGGCGCCGATCGCCCGGTGCGCTCCGCGATGATCCCGCGCGTGGACGTCGCCTTCCTGTCCGCCCTTCATCCCATCGAGAAGATCCGAGAGCGCGCAAGGGAGACGGAGTTCAGCCGCCTGCCGGTCGTCGAGGGCGACGACCTCGACCGGGTGATCGGCTACGTGCACCTCCGCGACCTCTTCTTCGGTGAGGCCGGCCCCGCTCCGGAGATCAAGCCGATCGTGCGCGAGCTCGTCTTCGTCCCCGAGAGCACGACCGTCGGGAACCTGCTTCAAGAATTGCGCCTGTCGCGCGTCCACCTCGCGATCGTCGTCGACGAGTACGGCGGGACCAGCGGCCTCATCACGCTCGAGGATCTGATGGAGGAGCTCGTCGGCGAGATCCACGACGAGTTCGACACCGAGGCGGCGAAGGTCCTGCGCTTCGAGGACGGCACGATCCAGATCGACGGCGCCCTCGCCCTCGCCGACGCCGCCTCCGCGGTCGGGATCGACCCCCCCGACGTCGACTCCGAGACCCTCGGCGGCTACGTCACCGCGAAGCTCGGCCGCATGCCGAAGGCCGGCGACCGCGTCCCCTTCGGCCCCATGATCGCGGAAGTCTCGATCGTCCGACGCCGCCGCGTCGCCCAGGTCGTGCTACGGCCGGGCTGAACCGCGTCGACTCGCTCGAGGCCTGAGTGACCGTGGTACGATCCAGCACGTGAGACTGGCTCTCGTAGCCGTCCTCCTACCTGGTGCTTGCGCGGGGACGAAGCGGCCGACGGACGGCTCGGGTTCGGATGCGGATTCCGACACCGACGCGGAGACCGACACCGGTGTGCCCTGCGACCTCGACGAAGATGGAGACGGTTTCCCTTCCGAAGAGTGCGGCGGACCAGACTGTGACGACGGCGACCCGACCATCCATCCCGGTGCGCCCCTCCCGGAATGGGAGAAGGAGTTCGTCGATCATGGCTCGAATTCGCTTAGCTCGAACGCAGCCCTCGCCCTCGCGATCGACGACGAAGGCGTCGCGCACCTTCGATACAACCACGAGGCTCACGGCGTTGGGGACGAGTCCCGCTACGCAAGCAATCTCACGGGCGTCTGGCAGAACAGCCCCGTCGAAAGGACGCTTGGCCACACCCGCGTCTCGGAACTGGCCGTGGACCCCGAAGGGACCGTCCACCTGGCCTACCTATTCCACGTCGATGGCGAAGGGTATTCAGTCCGCTACGGGCGGTACGACGGTGTCGAGTGGATCACGATGATCGTCTACGCTACTATAGGCTCATTCGACGACAGCGTCGGGATCGCGCTCGACCTCGACGGCGCCGTCCACATCGGATACGCAGTCTTCGAATCGGTTTTAGAAGGCGGCGAGTGGCACGACGGCGAAGAAATCGGCCACGCAACGAACGCGGGAGGGGAATGGACGGTCGAGCGCGTGCAGCCGATGGGCGGCGGTCCCTTTGCCGTCTCGATCGCAGTGGACGCGGACGGCACCGTCCGGATCCCCTACGTTGGCGGAGCGAACGGGCGCGCGCGTCTGCCCCCCTACGCACTCCGGCAAGCCTCCCGAAGCGACGATGCGTTCTGGCTGGACGACCTGGTGACGGACACGATCGACGAGGGCCGGGACCTGGACGCATGGGGTGGCGATTGCTGCACGGACATGACCATCGATCCCGAAGGCGTCGCGCACCTCGGTTCCCTGGGCGGGCGGCTGGGCTACTCGACCGACCGAGGCGGGGCTTGGCGCTCGGAGCCGGCCACAGACCTCGAGGGTCAGGATTTCAGGAACAACTCGCTGGCCGTGGCGCCGGACGGCACCGTCCACATGAGCTATGTCGGAACCGGTCTCAGGCCGGGAGAAAACCTCGCCCACCGGGAGGTCGGCCACGTCTGGGGACGAATGGGCGCCTGGGAGCAGGAGACCCTGGACGGGTGGTACGCTGGAGGTGCGGACTCCGAGATAGCCGTGGACGTGGACGGCGGCGTCCACATCGCCTACATCGATGGGGATCTGCGCGTGATCTACGCGCATCGCCCCGTGGACCCCGAGGGGGTCGATCGCGACTGCAGCGACGAAGATCTCGAGTAGCTACTTCGCGGCGCGCGATTGTGCACGTTCGGACCAGCGATATTCTATGCCCCATTCAAGTGTCGGCAGGCTCAGAAATCTGGCGCGTGCGTGAGGTGCGCCTCGTGTCGTTCGAATCACGAGCCCCCCGGCATCTCGTCGACCCCGATCAGCCCGTGACGCTTCCACCCCACCTTCATCAGCCACGTCCGTGCACTTGCGACCGCCGCGTCCTCGGTGACGCGCCCCGGGTACACCCGCGTCGACCAGCCGTCGAACCACGGTCCGGACGAAAGCGGATCCACCCAGCCGTCGGGCAGCGCATGCCCTCCCTTCGCCTGGTGCCTACGCTCGTTGTTCAGGACGTACCCGAGTGCGTTGCGCACCTCACGCGGCGTCTTCAACGCACGCGCGTGGAACCGCTCCGCCCAGACCTTCCCCTTGCCGCCGCCCACTCGGTTGACCGCTCGAGCCATCCGGATCGACAGCGCCTGCATCCCTCGGGACAGAGCGGCCTCGTCATCCGCCTCGACGATCAGATGCAGGTGGTCCTGCTCGATGCAGTACTGCACCACCCGGAATCCCGGTCGCTCCCGACCCGCCCGGAGCGCGGACTGG